>Ga0208879_1001166_pt1 | contig 25264 bp, 3 predicted proteins | sample Knorr_S15_td_Bot_FD_185605 | JGI IMG/M metagenome (GOLD analysis project Ga0208879, IMG submission 185605) | Marine microbial communities from Southern Atlantic Ocean transect - Knorr_S15_td_Bottom_ad_5009_LV_A (SPAdes) (version 2) | ecosystem: Environmental > Aquatic > Marine > Oceanic | place...
GCATCACATACCTCATCCCCGTCTATATCTGATGTAACAATTACTCCATCAACACAAGTTTCACAAACCGCATCTGCATATATACATGAGCCATCATCTTCGGTTGCTAATGAATTATAGTTACATGAAAGAACATTGGTACAACCAATCACAGAATCTGAGCCAGAGCTACATAATAGATTGGTACTTGAACCGACTAGAGTTACAATTCCATTGACTACAAAAGAATTAGTGCCCATCCCGAAGATTGGGCTGATATCATACAAATCAACTCCATCTACTAACTGAAATGTAATTGTCTCCCCGCTTAAAGCACCATCAACTTCTGTTGTGAAAGTGTCATTTCCCCATAAGGTAAGCGATGTCTGACTTAAACCATAAACGGAAGATGATCCTACAATCATTCCTGAAGGTATTAAGGCTACTACATAAGCAGCCTCATCTGTTACGGGTAAAGAGCTAATAAAATCGGGCAATAACATAACCGTCATATTCACGCCAGTGTTACCAACAAATACCGTTGGTAAGTCACATTGAGCTTTTGAATTGAAGGAATTGACGAATACCAAAACTAAAAGGCTCCCCAATAGAGTTCTAAGTTTATTCATATCGATGAATTTATGTACCCAAATGGATACAGTTAATTTATTATTGATACATGTTAACTATTGGGGGGGAATAATTCTATGAAAATTATAGACTAACAAATATATACAATTTTTATTTTATCCGACAAAAAAAAGGGCGAGGATATATCCTCGCCCTTTTTCATGTATTCAAATAAATAAATTACTTAACAGATAATCGTCTGTAAAGCTTCTTATTATCAACCTCTATTTCAACAAAGTATACCCCTGCACTTAAATCAAACAGTCGTAAAGTTGTTTCTACTCTTACGGCCGCTTCAAGTTCGATCGAATATAATTTTGTGCCAATCAAACTGATAACGCTAATTTTAGAAACGGAGCTTTGAGCAAGATCAAAATTCACATGAACTATACCCGAGCTTGGATTAGGGTATATCTCTAAACCTTCTAAAAGTAGCTCTTGTACGCCTACGGTCGAAACAAAAGTATCAACATATAAAGTACATCCAAATTCATCCGTTACAGAAACTCCGTATAAACCATTTTCTAAATCAGTAATCAACTCTGATGTAATCGTCAGATCTAGTGTATTATCAATATACCAATCAAAGTCATAGTTATCAGCATTTGTAGCAAATGAAACCTCTTGGTCATTTTCATCATAATCGATAACAACTTGAAGTTGTTCTTCTGGTGCTACAATGTCAAATGGAGCTAAGAAGTTAAACTCTGAACCACCAAATGAATACTCGTTTCCACTAGCATCCCCTACATAAATAACATATCCTTCGCCTGGAGGAATTGCCGTTAGGTTTAAACCAAATGTATTCACTTCTACTGGTGCCAAACCACCCGTAACAATAAGTTCAACTGAACCTAATCCATCTTTACAAACAGCATTCGTTACAATAATCTCAACCTGAAGTGGGTAATAACAAGTAAAATTCTCCTCTGTAGCTAAAGTATCGAAGTTTAAGGCAAGTGCATCGGTACAGCCGTACGCTTCTAATTCATCACAAATACCATCATTATCAATGTCAGAAATACATACCGAATCACAATCGTAATACGAAATTGGGAAATCACACATATAATTCACATTTGCTGTTGAATCGTAGTTACATGCAAACTCATTCATACAACCCAAATACTCACAATCAGATGCAATATTTGCTACATCAAGATAATTGTCGGCTTCAGGATCAGTACAACCAGTAAAGAAACAGGTAGCACCTTCTTGCGTATTTGCCAATACATTGTAGTTATCAGCTGAATCTATCATACACCCATAAATAAACGGTATACAACTTCCATCACTATCAGTAGCTTGAGGGTCATAGTTAAACATTCCTTCATACGTACAGCCGTACTTGTAACAAGAACCATCGTCAGTGGTAGCTATAGAATCATAGTTATCTGACCATTCATATATACAGCCTTCTTTATAACAAGAACCATCGTCAGTGGTAGCTATCGAATCATAGTTATCTGCCCAATCAGATGTACAGCCTTCTTTAGAACAAGTACCATCATCGTTAGTAGCATTTTCATTGTAGTTATCCATTAGCGAATCTGTACAACCTTCTACTTCATCAACATCACAAACACCGTCATCATCGATATCATTATCTACGATAGTTCCTGTTCCATCTTGCTCGCCAGAACAGCTAGCACATTCATCTAAATATGCAGCGTAAATACAAAGATCATTATCAGTGTCTGTAGTTGGTGTAGCATCATAATTACATGCCATATCATCTGTACAACCTTCTATTTCATCAGCATTACAAACAGAGTCATCGTCATCATCATTATCTACTATAGTTCCTGTTCCATCTGTCTCACCAGAACAACTCTCACAAATTCCATCTACGTATATACATAAACCATCATCATCTGTTGCCGACACCATATAGTTACAAGCCGTTACATCTGTACAACCTTCTATTTCATCAGCATTACAAACAGAGTCATTGTCATCATCGTTATCTAATATAGTTCCTGTTCCATCTGTCTCACCAGAACAGCTAGCACATGCATCTAAATCTGAAGCATAAATACAAAGATCATTATCAGTGTCTGTAGTTGGTGTAGCATCATAATTACACGCCGTATCATCTGTACAACCTTCTATCTCATCAGCATTACAAACAGAGTCATCATCAGCATCGTTGTCTACCACTACTCCGGTTCCATCCGTTTCACCGGAACAAGTAGCACATCCATCTAAATCTGCAGCATAAGTACATAAATCATTATTAGTATTCGTAGTTGAAGTAGCATCATAATTACACGCCGTATCATCTGTACAACCTTCTATCTCATCTGCGTCACAAACACCATCATCATCTGCATCGTTATCAACAACAGTTCCAGTACCATCAATTTCTTCGGTACATGTATCACAAGCTATAGGATAGATACAAGAACCATTATCATTTGTAGAAATCTCATCGTAGTTACATGCTTCAGCATCAATACAACCCATCTTGAAACATGATCCATCATCAATATTTGAATCTGCGCTATAGTTATCTGCCCATTCTTCTGTACATCCCTCAACGATTAAGGTAACACAGTCATTAGATTCATACACATTTGCTTCAGGATTATACTCTAAGAATGAATCGTAAATACAACCAATTGTGATCGGGATCATACAACTACCATCATCAAAATTAACACCTTCATTAATTGGGTCGCCAATAATATAGTAACCACTTGGTAATTGTGTAAAGTTCCAATATTCAAGATTTGATATATCTATACAACCATAAATCTTTAATGTTTCACATGAACTAGGATCCGTATCAATATTTGCATCGACATTAAATTCTATATAGAATGGGTCCATACAACCGTAAACTGCTTCTATACAAGAGCCATCATCCACATTCGCAATAGGATCATAATTCACCGCTGCTGAATCTGTACAGCCCTGATGTTCTACTACAACGCATGAACCATCGTCAGTATTTGCACCCGGATTAAATTCTAAATAGCTAGAATCTGTACAACCAAGAACAACTGCAGTACAAGACCCATCATCCACATTCGCATTTTCATCGTAATTATATGATCCAGAATCTGTACAGCCCTCAACAATTAACACTTCACAAGTATTATTATCTTGGTTTGCTTCCGTATTATATTCCATATACAATGAATCTGTACATCCAAATACGTCCGTTGAATTCATATCACACGATGCATCATCAGTGTTTGCGGTTGGATCGAAATTAGGGAAACTAACAAAAATACATCCATAATAAATACAATCTGCCGGATGATCTGTATTCACATCAACAAGAACATTTCCAGTAGGAATATTCCAGTTGTCGGCTTCTTGATCTAAACAACCCACAATTACAGGGTAACAAGTTCCATTATTTGTATTCGCTTCTTCTTCATAATTGAATGCCGAAGTATCTATACATCCCAATACAACAGGAGTAACACAAGTACCATTATCTATGGTAACTGTCTCATCAAATTCAGTAAACAACTCATCAGAACAACCGTAAATATCTGAAGAACTCATTTCACAAGAACCATCATCCATTGTAGCTTCGGAATTGAAATTTGGGTAATCAGATAAGGTGCAACCATAGATAATGCATGAGTCATCACTTATCGTTGCATCTGCATCATAATTCAATGCTAAGTCATTTGTACATCCATAAATTATACATGATCCATCATTAGTTGTTGCCAACTCATTATAATTCTCGGCATCTGGATTGGTACAACCATAAATAGGGTTTATACATGAATCATCATCCGTATTCGCTTCAGAATTATAATTTATTGCTAACTCATCCATACAACCCTCAACGATCGGTTCACAAGAGTCATCATTCGTATTTGCCTCTTCATCAAAGTTGAACATACTAGGATCGGTACAACCGTATATGAAAGGAACACATGAATTATCATCCGTATTTGCCTCTTCATTATAGTTGTACATAGAAGAATTGGTACAACCATAAATATAAGGCATGCATGAACCATCATTAAAGTTCGCTTCCTCATTATAGTTAAACATATTCTCATCGGTACATCCATGTATTAAACAAGAACCGTCATCTTGATTCGCAACTTCATTGTAATTTTCTGCATTTGGATCTGTACATCCTAAGATATTACAAGTACCATCATCTACATTAGCCGAAGCATCAAAATTCTCTGCCAATTCATTTGTACATCCATATACAATCAAAGTTTGACATGAATTGTTAAGATCAACTGTTGCGTCTGGATTAAACTCTAGATAGACATTATCCATACAACCATCGTACTCACATTCAGCAGTATCAGTTGCATTTGCCTCATAGTTAGTTGCTTCAGGATCCATACAACCTTCAATTTCCAGCTCATCACACACCCCATCAGAATCTTGGTCTTGTAAACAATTTCCACTACAATCTAATAATGGCTCAGCATATACACATAGCCCATCATCTGAAGCATTTGCATCATAATTACATGCATCTGAATCAGTACAGCCTACAAGTTCCACTTCATCACAAATACCATCGGCATCAGAATCATTAATACATTGATTGTTACAAGATAAATAGCTTTCTGCAGGGTATTCACATGTACCATCATCTACATTTGCAGTGTTGTCATAATTACAGGCAATTGTATTCATACAACCACTGTAAATACATGAGCCATCATCTTCTGTTGCATTCGGATCATAATTATCAGCTTCTGCATCCAAACATCCATCATATTCACAGCTATCATCAGAGATATTTGCAAATGAATTATAGTTAGAAGCTGAGATATTCATACACCCGTATACGATTAAAGTTGCACATGTCCCATCATTTTCTGTGGCGTTCTGATTGTATTCAAGATAATTTGGATCTGTACATCCAAAAATACCTTCATACTCACAACTACCATCATCCGTATTCGCAAACGGATTATAATTCAATGCCTCAGAATCCATACAACCATAAATAAATTCAGTTATACATGAGCCGTCATTAACATTTGCTAATGGATTAAAGTTGGCAGCCTGGAAGTCTGTACATCCTTCAACAATAAGAGTTAAACACATGTTCATATTCGGAACATTTGCATCTGCATTATACTCCAAATAGTTTTCATCCATACAACCAATCAGCACATTAGTCTCATCAACACATGAACCATCATCAACGGTAGCGTTTGGATTATAGTTGTATGCAATTGGATCAGTACATCCGTATATATATTCACAAGTCGAATTATCTACTAGATATATCCCTTCCAAGCTAGATTGATAATTAGGACTAGAAGGATCTAAATACTGGAAATAATTTTCAGCGATAGGATCAATACACACTTCACCATCAACTCTTACACCTCCAAATGTACAAGAGCCGTCATCTGTATTCGCTGCTGGATTATAATTATCTGCAAAGTCCCAAATACAACCAGAAATTACTGGAGTACAAGAACCATCATCAACGGTAGCATTTTCATTATAATTAAAGGCTGTTGCATCTGTACATCCCTCAATCACAAATACACAAGATCCATCATCTTGATTGGCTATTGGATTAAAGTTAGCAGCAAATGGGTTTGTACAACCAGAAACTATGGCAACACAATTCCCATTATCGATGGTTGCATTTTCATTATAATTAACTGACCCAGAGTCGGTACAACCATAAATCACCGCAATACAAGATCCGTTATTCGAATTTGCAAGTGGGTTATAATTTGAAGCTAAAGGATTCATACATCCTAATACGACTTCGATACACGAACCGTCTTCACTATTAGCAAGTGGATTGTAATTTAATGAGGTCTCATTTGTACATCCATAAATAAACGGAGTACAAGAACCATCATTTGAATTAGCTATTGGGTTATAATTAAAGGCTAAGGGGTTCATACAACCTTCTATGACCTCATAACAAGAGCCATCATCCGAGTTGGCATTGGCATTAAAATTAAATGCAAGCGAATCAGTACAGCCCCAAATAAATGGCATACATGATCCATCATTCGTATTCGCTTCTGAATTGTAATTCAATGAATTTGGATTCATACAACCTAGAAGCACTGCTATGCATGATCCGTCCTCCGTATTAGCATTAGAATTGTAATTAAATGCAGGTAAACTATCACCATCGACATCATTCTCTTCACCCAAACCATTTACGGACAAACCATTGTCTGTACATCCAAAGACGTATCCTATACAAGGATTAGTCTGATCTTCAAAGCTAACCTGATTAACATTTGCAGTTGGGGCATAATTCATGGCAAGTTCATTCATACAACCGTATACCACTGAATTAAGACAAGACCCATCATTTACATTTGCTTCAGGATTGTACTCCAAAAATTCAGAAAAATTACATCCTTCAATAATTGGAATACAAGTTCCATCATCCTCATTTGCTTGAGGGTTAAAGTTCGTAGCAGTTGGATCGGTACATCCATTATATTGACAGAAACCTGGAAGTGTTGCCAGAGGATTGTAATTGTCAGCACTTTCATTCTGACATCCTATATACTCACACAAACCATTGTCATTATTTGCTGATTGATTGAAATTCTGAGCTATAGGATCTATACATCCGAAGACAACGTCTATACAAACACCATTATCAACATTCACATCAACTTGAACATCTCCAGTAATTGGATTTCCAATTAAATCACCATCGTAATCATTATAGTTATTTGCCGTTGTATCCATACAACCATAGATAACCGGATAACATGATCCATCATCTGTATTTGCGATACTCTCATAATTAAAAGCAGTGCCATCCGTACAACCTAGAACAACTTCTATACAAGAACCATCATCCGTATTTGCTAGAGGATTGAAATTGTAAGCAAACTCATCTAAACAACCATAACTAACTGTTTCACACGAAGCATCATCTGTATTAGCATCAGAATTGAAATTAAATGCACTTATCAAATCGCCGTCGGCATCATTAATCATATTTGCACCATTAATGAACAAACCATTGTCAGTACATCCAAAAACAACTTCAACACATGTTCCATTGTCTACATTCGCTAAAGGATTATAATTAAATGACAGAGCATCCATACATCCTGATATAGTTGGCAGACAGGAGAAGTCATTTGTATTTGCTAGTGGACTATAGTTAAAGGCAGTAGAATCTGTACATCCATAAACGACTAATATCGTACACGTACCATTATCAACAGTTGCATTTGCATTGTACTCAAGATATAAAGGATCCATACAGCCAATTACATAGGGCACACAAGTACCATTGTCAGTGTTAGCTAATGAATCATAATTAAGAGCTGTATCATCTGTACAACCTTCATAAACAATATCAATACAATCTGAAAAGTCGTAAACATTTGCTTCTGGATTATATTCTACATATTGACCATATGGACATCCTGACACCAATAAATCTGTACAGCCATATTCAACATTAGCACCGTCATTTAAGACATCTCCCAAGATAAATAATCCAGCCGGAGAAAACTCATACGAATAGTATTGAGCATAATTAGGATTGTTACAAGCATTTACACCTTCATTAATAACCGTCATACACGAATCCTGAATACTCAAATTGGCTTCTGGATTAAACTCTACATACAGCGGGTCCACACATCCTGCTACAATGATCAAACATGATCCGTCATCTAGAGTTGCCTCTTCATCATAATTAAATGCCAATTCATTTGTACATCCTGGAACATGAACATTCATACAATTTTCTGGCACACTAACATTAGCTTCTGAATTATATTCTACGAAATCATCGTAAACACAATCAGCTATTATAAGCGTCTGACAAGAACCATCATCAAAATTAATAGTACTATCTAGCGCATCTTCTGGCACATATATTCCTTCTATATTTTGAGTGTATGCGTAGTATTCAATATAAAGAGGATCTGTACATCCAGGAATAGCAATGACAGTACAAGAACCATCTTCTAAAGTAGCCTCAGAATTGTATTCTATATAATTTATGTCTGTACACCCTTCGATGGTTGCTATACAAGAACCATCATCAAAATTAGCCAATGGTGAATAATTAATCGCCGATGCATCAGCACATCCAAGGATTGTAACTGTAAAACATGATCCATCATCAGAGTTTGCAGTTGGATCAAATTCTAAATAAAGAATATTTGTACAACCGTAAACAAAAGGAGTACAACTGCCATCATCAAAATTGACATCAGCATTGTAATTTGACATTTCTTCATCCATACATCCAAACACCATGAAGTTGACACAGTAGCTTTGATCATTTAGAGTTGCATTCGTATCATATTCAAAGTATAGTCCATCTAAACAACCAATTATATCAGAACTGACATTTGTACATATTCCATCATCCACATTCGCTGACGGATTATAGTTTGAATACTCTTCTAGCGTACAGCCATAAATATATGGTACACAGGAACCGTTATCGGTATTAACATTTGGATTATAATTAAACGCTAAAGGATTGGTACAACCTTCAAATACACATGAACCGTCATCTACATTTGCAACTATATCATAATTAGATGCAAGTGGGTCTACACATCCATGTATCTCTAAAGTCTGACAGAATGAAACATCAAATACATTCGTGTTGACGTTATATTCTAGATAAGTTTCATAGAAACAACCAAAAATTAATTCGGTAGCACATGATCCATCATCTTGATTTACAGCTTCATTATTAGGTGCAAATAAGATGTATAATTGTGCGTTGTATTCTGAGTAATCCCAATCCCAATATTCTAAATAATTAGAGTCTATACATCCCGGAATAGCTATTGTAATACAGGAACCATCATCTTGAGTTGCCGCTTCAGAATATTCAACATATACTACATCAGTACAACCAAATACACTACATGAACCATCATCTGTATTGGCAAACTGATTGTAATTCTCTGCAAGGCTATTTGTACAACCCAATATAATTGGAGTGATACAATCTAAAGGATTAGAACTATTAAAAGTGGAGGAATATTCAACAAATGACTCATCCATACACCCATAATGGTATTGAACACAACTGCCATCATCAAAATTGGCAATAGGGTTAAAGTTGAACATGTCAGGATCTTGACAACCGTATATTACATCAACATCACAAGAGCCATTTTCAATGGTCGCATTTGGATTGTACTCTAGGAAATTATCATCTGTACATCCAAAAATATCTAATGAATTCATATCACATGAACCATCCTCATCAGTTGCTTCAGAATTATAATTAGGGAAACTCTCCAGGGTACATCCAGGAATCACACATGAACCATTATCAATTGTTGCCGGCACCAATTCACCAAATGATGTAAGTACCAGACCATAAGCATCGTAGTTCGCAGCTGTGAAATTTGTACATCCTAAATACTCACATACAGAAGAGTCATGTGTATTGAAATCGATAAAGTTGTCACCACTAATTTCATTAGAATTACCATCGCCATCAACATCGTTATAATTAAAGGCATTCGTATCCAAACAACCTACGATTACAGGGAAACAAGAATCATCAGCAGTATTTACATCTGTACCGTCAATACCAGTCAACACATTTCCTTCTGCATCATAATCGTAGTCATTGTAATTAAATGCTTCTGCATCCATACAACCTATAACGACATCATAACAAGACTCATCGTCCGTATTAACATCAACACCAGCAATCCCTGTTATTGGATTAGTTTCACCATCGCTGTCGTAATCATTATAATTATAGGCACTAACATCATTCAAACATCCGTAAACTTTTGCAATACAGTTTGAAGTCTCATACTCTGTATTTATGTCAACCCCATCAATACCTGTAAAGTAATTCCCAACACCATCAAAATCATAGTCATTGAAGTTGTATGCCTCTGAATTCATACAACCGAAGATTACTGGATAACAAGATCCATTATCCGTATTTGCTAAAGGATTGTAATTATATGCACTACTTAAGTCTTCACCAACATCATTTATTAGGTTCGCACCGTTCAATTCTGCACCATTATCAGTACATCCATAAACAATATCGATACAGTAGTCAAGATTATTAGTGTTTACATCTACTCCGCCTATTTCAGTTTGATCATTAGGATGACCATCGAAGTCGTAGTCATTATAATTGTAGTAAGTGTCATCTAAACATCCTTCTACAACTGGGTAACAGGATCCATCTTCAACATTTGCATCTATATTGAAGTTGAAAGCAGATGCATCTAAACATCCATAAGCAATAAGATTTATACATGATCCATTATCAATAATCGCTAAGGAGTCGTATTCAAGATACTCATAATGCGTACAACCAACAGCTCCTTCACAAATACTTATATCATAAACCGTTGTTTGTGGATTGTGATTTGTTGCAATCGTATTATAACAACCAATGATAATTGGTGTAGCACAAGAGCCATCATCTACATTCGCTATAGAATCTGTATCAAGACCAGCCAGGTAATCATTTACATCAATTGGAATACTAAAGTCTATGAATCCATAATATTCTAAATAATCAATATTGGCACAACCAAAAATAGCATCTGTTAAACATGACCCATCATCAACATTAGCAACATATCCTTGTGTATGGTATTCAACAAACAAAGAATCTGTACAACCATTAACAATAAGATTAATACATAAGTCAGGATTTGATAAATGTGCTTCAGAATTATACTCTATATAATCTGAATCTATACAATCAGTTATAATTAATTCATCACAAGAACCATCATCTGTATTAGGACTGTTTTCTAATGGGTTAATTGTATAATCTATTGGATTCCATACCCAATTTTCAATATAATGATTATCTGTACAACCCATAATCACAGGCTCACAAGATTCATCATCAAAATTTGCTTCAGCATTATAATTGAATGCAGTTATACCATCACCATCGATGTCATTTACTACTCCAGCACCATTAACATTGAATCCATTATCAGTACACCCTGCAACTAAATCGATACATGATCCATCATCCACTGTAGCTTCCACGTCATAATTAAGTGCATCAGCATCCATACAACCATCAACAATTAAGGTAGTACAAGAACCATTATCAAGAGTTGCATTTTCATTGTATTCCAAATACAAAGGATCGGTACAACCATTTGTAATTAACGTTAGACAGAAGGTAGCTGGATCTCCGAAATTGGCAGCTTCATCATATTCTAAATAAGCCTCATCTGTACAACCAATTTCAACAAGAACAATACAAGCCTCAGCTTGGTATGTGTTGGCTATACTGGTGTATTCTAAATAATTTGCATCTGTACAACCTTCTATGATTTCAGTAATACATGAACCATCGTCAGTATTTGGAATACTTGTTGGCTCAGTTATAACAAATTGTAATGCATCAGAATAACTATAGTCATAATATTCAACATAATTATCATCTGTACATCCATAAACAAATATAATACAAGGATCAGACTCATCTTCTGCACTTATTTGATTGATCGTGGCTGTGTCATCATAATTAGAAGCTGTAGGATCCATACAACCATAAATAAACTCGTAGATACACGAACCATCATCTATAGTAGCATCAGGATTGTAATTTAAAGCTATAGGTGAATCTTCTTCATCTACACCATCCGTACAACCTAAAATTACACACAAACCATCATCTTGATTGGCCTCTTCATTGTAATTTACTGCATTTGAATTTGTACAACCCACAATTACACAAGAACCATCATCAGTTACAGCATCTTCATTATAATTATTCGCTGATGAATTTGTACAGCCGGATTCACCTTCACAGCTACTTGTTGCATCCTCGACACTTAGTTGGTTGACATTGGCAGATTCGTCGAAATTATTAGCTATAGGATCTGTACAACCAAAAACAATTAAGGTTGAACAATAATCTGAATCTGACCCAATATTATATACTGGATCAGGTTCTGAGATTGTATTTGTTTCTGTATCGTAATCAAAATACTCTAAGTAATCAGAATTTGTACAACCCGGATTGATAGGGGTTAAACAAGAATTGTCTTCTACATTATTTTCCGAACTATATTCTAAATACTCAAAATCTGTACATCCCTCTTCGATTAAGATATCACAAGAACCATCATCCACATTAGGGGATTCTACAAGCTCTGTAATCGTATGAGTGTTTAAGTCATAGTTCCAATTTTCTAGATAAACTGGATCTGCACAACCAAAAACGATAGGGCTTACACAGGCCCCTTCAATTTGGGTATTTGGTGTTGGAATTAATTCTGCAATTTCAAATGTCACTGAATTATAATCCCAGTACTCAAGATAATCCGGATCTATACAACCATTCACTATAGGTGTAACACATAGTTGATTCGCTCCGAATTCATCTAACACAGCTGTGTTAGCTTCTTCATTATATTCCAAATAAGAATCATCTAGACATCCTAAAACTATTGGTGTACATGAATCGTCATCAACATTTGCTGTAGGTTCGTAATTAAATGAATTTGGATCGGTACAACCATATTCAATTTCTGTAATACATAAAGCAGCATTGTGTGTATTTACAGCTTCATCATATTCAAGATAATCCAGATCGTTACAACCAACCAATATTGCTTCACAACTTCCATCGTCTATTACAGCGTTAGAGCTATAATTAAAGGCTGGAAGTCCATCGTCATTTACATCGTTTATTTCACCGAGTCCATTAGTAAGTAAACCATTGTCAGTACACCCTTCAACAAACTCACACATATCCTCTTCTAATATGTAAATTTCATCATCTTCATTCACACAATAAATATCGTACCCATCTACATTATAGCTACAATCATAAGCAGATTCTACAGCAGGATTAAATGGACTGAAACTCCAGAATGTTCCTAAAGAATCGAAGAATAAATTATAATTAGAAGAAAGAGGGTCTGCACAGAAGAATGTCGTATCAGCTCTTGTTCTATTGTTACATGAATAAAAACATGACTCCACAATATCTTCAGCTGCCGTATTAACTACTGAATCAAAACACGGCATCCCCGGTATGTTACATCCAACTATTTGAGCAACACAAGTGCTCGGCTCTAGATCTACATTAGCAAGTGGATCGTAATTGTATGCAGGTAGCTCATCACCATCAAAATCAAATCCTGCTTGGCCAGAATCCATACAACCGTATATAATCAATTGGCTACAAGAATTATCCTCAGTATTCGCTTCAGAATTAAATTCTACGTATAACGGATTTGTACATCCGAATACGACTGAGATACACGATTCATCCTCGATATTCGCGCCTTCATTATAGTTATATGCAAGACTATCAGTACAACCAAACACAAAAGCCTCACACAGACCACTTGGTACAGTTGCATTAATATTATAATTATAGGCGTTTTCATTCATACATCCGATAATCTCAACGATATATGAACAACTCACTGGGCTTTGAACAGTAGCGTACGCATTATAATTTATAGCTAGTGAGTCCATACATCCAGGTATGTTTAAAACACATGAATTATCTGAAATTGTAGCATCCGGATTAAAATTCAAAGCTTCCTCATACATACATCCAGGAACATTTGGAATACAAGGGTTAGAAATATCATTTTCCGAAACTTGATTTGTGTTTGCATTAGGATTGTAGTTCAATGAAGCCTCCGTAGTACAACCATATACAAATGGTTCACACAATCCATCTGACACATTCGCATTAGGGTTAAAATTATATGCATATGGGTTTAAACATCCTTCAACTACGGAAATACATGATAGCGCGTTGTTAATCGTCGCTATAGGATTAAAGTTAAATGCCGTAGAATCTGTACATCCAATAACTGAAGCAATACAAGTACCATCATCTATATTTGCCTGTGAAATATAATTAGCTGCATCAGAATCTGTACAACCTAAATACAAACAAGAACCATCGAGTGTATTTGCAAAATATTGATAATTGACTGCAGTACTATCCGTACATCCTTCAACGACAATTACACAAGACCCATCATCGGTATTTGCAGGGGCTTCAGGATTATATCCAATTGCATTTGGATTCGTACATCCAAGTATTAGTTCAACACAAGATTCATTATCTGTATTGGCCTGCGGATTAAAATTAAAAGCAGTAGGATCAGTACATCCTAATACGATATCGATACAGAACCCTTGAACATTTGCTAAGGAATCAAAGTTGAATGCCTCAGGAATCATACAACCAATTACAGTAAGGATACAACTTCCATCATCGACATCGACATCGGTATTATAATTAAATGCCTCTGGATCTGTACATCCACCATAAATACATGAGCCATCATCCTGCATTGCGGCTGACTCATAGTTTTGGGCAGAGTTATTCGTACACCCTAAAACAAGTTCAATACAAGTACCATTATCAGTATTTGCAAGCGAATCAAAATTAAGTGCTAAAGGGTCGATACAGCCAAATACACTTGCAATACAAGAACCATCGTTGGTATTAACATCTACTCCATTTGCACCTGTAATGCTATTCGACACTCCATCTCCATCATAATCATTATAGTTAAACGCACCGTCAAACAAACATCCTTCAACTATCGGGTAACATGTAAAGTTTGTGCTCGTATTTGCAAAGGGATTAAAATTAAATGCAGCTGAATCTGTGCATCCAAAAATGTAATCCTCGCAATTACCACTGACTACGTTTGCTAGAGAGTCGTAATTAAAGTACCCTTCACTCATACAACCAACAACAGTTGCTATACAAGAACCATCGTCATCCGTAGCTGCTGAATTAAAATTAAAAGCCGATTCATCTACACATCCTATAACTTCCAATTCATCACAAACTCCATCGGAATCATTATCATTTATACAAACATTGTCACAATTATAATGGGTTACCGGAATAATACAATTTCCATCTTCTGCATTTGCTGTTTCTAAATAATTACAAGCAGATGAATTTGTACAACCTGTAATTATTTCAATACATGAACCATCATCTGTATTCACATTTAACCATGGATTCGGATAATTCCAACTATCTGCAATTCCATCTCCATACTCAAGATTTTCTATTGTAGCAGCTGGTGACCAATCATTAAAGTTTAATGATTGGTCATTCGTACAACCATATACAATAGGGATACAACCACCACTATAAACTGTTGATGAATCAGTCGAAATAGAAGTATTTACATTGATTCCATTTCCCGTTCCATCATAATAAGAACTCTGCAAGATGGAATCTTGCTCTATTACAGGTCCAAACAGTGCTAATTCGAGGTCACCATCTTGATAAAACTCACCCGTAATAGGGTTAATATTATGACCCGAGTAGTAATTATTAAAATTAAACGACTCAGAGTTTAAACAACCATAAACAATTGGATAACAAGGATCTGAATCGTCTTCTAAGCTGGTTCGATTTATGTTTGCAGCAGCAGCATAATTGAACATGCTTCCATCTGTACAACCAGGAAAAATGATCGTAACACATAATTCATCATTAATGATATTTCCTTCATAAGCAGTTGATATTAAAGTATCAACATAATAGTCAAAGAATGCTGGATCACTACAATGTGGATCGATCGGCTCAATGCAGTTTTCTATAGAATTGTCTACATGTGTCCCCGAAGAAATCCCACCTTGTACATAATTATCAGTGTAATAACCTAAGTAAGAAGGATCATTACAATAAAATGCAACTGAATCACCACAGGATTCGAGGTCATCTATTATCGTACCTACATTTTGAACACCAACTGAATCACCTAAATAATAACCTACAAATGCCGGATTATCACAATATTTTACTAAAGTATCTCCACAAAGTGATGCATCTATAATATTTCCTGAGTTGTGACCCAAATTAAAATCGTAGTCTCCATTATCATTTACATTAAAGTACCCCACAAATGAATCGTCCTCACAATAGCGATCTACTTGATCTTCGCCACACAAACTATCATCAATTATATTCCCAACTACTTCCTGTTGCATAGTCCCTTCCACGACATTACTCCCAGCGAAATAGCCTGTTAAAGTAGAATCATTACAAAAGAAACTAACTTCAGCACCACACAAAGGTTCGTCACCAGGATTTAGATCACTTCCATTATTCATAAAATCTGACAAATATTCTGGTATTCCAAAGTTTGCTCCGGCATCAATATCGCTACCATCAATAATATTATCCGTAAAATAGTAACCTACAAAATTAGTGTCTTCACAATAATCTACTCTGATGTTCAGACATTCTGATTGACTTGCTACTAAACTAATATCACTTTGATAGGCATAGTTGATATAAGATTCTCCAACTCTAATATAATGTTCAACATATATGTTGTCATTACAAAAGAAATTAGCAGAGTCTACGCAGCTATTTATATTTAGCATAGAATCCGGATACATCGTAGTTGTTTCCTGGTGGAGGAAAGAATAGTTCCAGTATTGAGCATAAGCAGGGTCGGTACAACCCGGTCTGTAAAAACACTCGGATTGTAGATGTGTATTTACATCCTCTTCAGGGTCCAATAAAGGATTAGATTCCCCATCCAGATCAAAATCATTATAGTTATATGCTTCGACATCTAAACATCCAATATTCACCTCTATGCACGAATTACCCGAAGTATTTACATCTGTAAATACATCACCTGATACCGCATAAGAAATATAAGGATTTGATCCATAATTATTAAAGTTAAATGCTGTTGTATCTATACAGCCTTCAATGATTGGATAACAACTACCATCATCTGTATTCGCCAAAGAGTCATAATTGGCAGAAGGAAAACCATCTAAGAACAAGTCATTTACATCACCAAAAATATTCTCGGTGATGCCATTATCTGTACAACCATAAACTCTAGCAATACAGGATTGGTCATGAACTGTTGCAGTATCTACATAATTATAGGCAAGTGGATCCATACAACCGTAAATAGGAAGGATACATGGGACTGTATCATTTACATCCAAATATGGATTTCCAAAATGAGCTATATAATTTAACGCTATCTCATCTTCAACACAACCCGTTATCACAGGATAACATACCCCATTACTTATATTCGCATCAGGGTTGTAATTAAACATTGACACTTCCGTACATCCATAAATCTTTTGGATACACGAACCATCATCAGTATTGATATCAACTCCATTTTGACCGGTTAATTCATCACCAAATCCATCGCCATCTAAATCGTTAAAATTCAAAGCAGGAATATCTGTACATCCTAATACTAGTTCATAACATGAACCGTCATCAGTATTTACATCAGTTAATGGATTCCCTGTAATTGGGCTGAAATTATATGCATAAATATCGCTTAAACATCCTTCAATCACAGGAATACACGTACCGTCACTTGTATTTGGATCAACAAATAAATTACCTACTGGCTGAACGTAATTAAAAGCAGAAGGATCATTACATCCATAAATAACAGGGTAACAGGATCCATCATCTTCAGTCGCATTTGAATTGTAGTTAAATGCCTCTGCATCCATACATCCAATATCTTTTAAGACATAGCATGGTCCTGGGTTATTTGCATATGGATTATAATCTACATATGCCGAATCCATACAACCTACAATATCAACCTGGTACATAAATTGAGTATACATGTGACCAACTTGTACGAGTCCATTTGGAGTAAATTGATTACCTCCAATAGAATTTTCATTTATTAGTACATTGACAGAATACAATAAACCTTCTGGTGTTTGAACCCTCCAATTAAATGCTTCATTGTCATTAAATCCATCCTTTGCTGGTGTAAAATAATCATCAATATACGCACTAATGGAATTTGTGGATGTAGCGCTCCAAATTGAAGAACCCCCACATTGCAAGACTCCATTATAATCATGATAGAATACACCTATGGTACTTCCTTCTGGGAACGGTTGAGTAAATTCACCCGAAAAAGAAACATTCGAACCATTTACATCAGCTGGACCGTAGTTAGGCATAAGTATAGAACAACTAATATCTGTTATGGAAGATTCAAAATCAATATAATCTCCATCTTCATAGATACAATCTTCTGTTGCAACATTTGCTTGTGGATTGTAGTTTAAAGCATATGAATTTATACATCCAAGTATAGCCGGATTCACGCAGAAAGTAGAATTATATACTCCTGATTCATCAGCTATATTAGGGATATATCCCTGCATATAATATTCAGCAAAAAGTGTATCTGAACAACCAATCAAAATACAACTACCATCATCAATCGTTGCATATGGATTGTATGATGAACCTACAGAGTAGGAGTTGGTACAACCGTAGATATGAGGAGTTAAACAGTCGTACTCATTATGGACGGTATACGATGAATTATACTCTTGATAATCCTCATCCAGACAACCCTCATATTCAATAGACTGACAGGTTCCATCGTCAACATTCGCAGATGAATCGTATTCTAAGAAATTAGAATTTGTACAGCCAAACGCGATTTCATCGATACATAATGTTGGATTGAAATCCTCTGTGGCCTGAGGGTTGAATTCCAAATAATCAGGATTCATACAACCAACCACAACATCATAACTACAGACGTAATTATTAATATTTGCATCCGGGTTATAATCGATGGCATTTGGGTCCATACATCCAAGTACCACAGGCGTAACACAAGATTCCTGTTGATTAATATTTGCAATTGGATTGTATTCTAAAAAGTTAGCATCTGTACAACCAATCAATTCAAGAAGACACGAGCCATCATCAATCATTACTGAAGAATCATAATTAGCCGCAATCGGATCTGTACATCCACTTGGATACTCACACAATTCGTTATTTATTTCGGATGCAAAAGGATTGAAATTTGATGCTAATTCATCGCCACATGACTCCAGATCAAACTGATCACAAATACCATCTTCATCGGTATCATTGACACATTGATTATTACAATCTAAATAGATTTCTGCTGGATATACACAAGCACTATTTTCTGTTGATTCAAGATTATAGTTACAGGCGTTAACATCAGCACAACCAAAAATTTCTAATTGATCACATACACCATCTCCATCATCATCTAATATACAATTCCCGTCACAGTCAAGAAATTCAGTAATATAAGTACATGATGTAGGTTCGGTATCTAGATTTGCTTCTGGGAAATAATTACAAGCAAATTCATCCATACATCCCTCAACAATTATCTGTATACAATTTCCTTCTGAATCCTCCCCATTTACACAAGATCCATCACAAGAAACGTATTCAAATTCAGGGAATGCACACGAACCATCAGGAGTATTTGCTTCCTCATTATAGTTACAAGCATCTAACAAGGTACAGCCATATTCAATCAGTTGCAAACAAGACCCGTCATCGTCTGTTGCATTCACATCATACTCAATATAGTTACTGTTTGTACAACCCTCTAAAATACAAGAGCCATCATCATCAGTAGCCAGGGAATTAAAGTTTTCTGCCCAATCTGATGTACATCCCTCAATTTCGAACACATTACAGATACCATCTCCATCTGCATCATCAACACAAACTCCGTTACAATCATAATTTTCAAAGGCATACTCACAAACATCTGATTCCGTAGCATTTTCATTGTAATTACATGCGGTATTGTCAGTACATCCAATAATTTCTAATTCATCACAAACACCATCTTGATCCGAATCGACTAAACAACTCCCTGAACAGTTAAAAAATTCATCAGCAAAAATACAGTCTACTTCATCCGTAGCATCCGGATTATAGTTACATGCTATAGAACTTGAAGTACATCCTTCAATCTCATTTTCATCACAGATCCCATCATCGTCAGAATCACTATTACACGAAATTTCGTAAACATACACCTCATCACTGAATTCAATAGTATCACAGAAATAATATACGGGTGGGAAATCACAAAGAGTAATCTCATGAATAACGTTTGCTTGATAATTACATGAATAAATATTTGTACAACCCAATATGTATGCAATACAAGAACCATCATCAGTGTTTACATCAACACCATTAATCCCTGTCAACTCATCGCCTTCACCATCGCCATCTATGTCATTAAAATTAAATGCAATAAGATCAGTACAACCCAGCACAATCTGATAACATGATCCATCATCAGTATTTACATCTTGGCCGCCTATATTTGTTATAAAATCGGCATCGCCATCACCATCAATGTCATTAAAATTATAAGCACTCGGATCATTCATACAACCGTAAACAAATGGGAAACAAGAACCATCATTTTCAGTTGCAGTTGGCGAAAAATTAAATGCTTCAGATTCATCACAGCCTAAAACTTCATCCGCATCACAAACAGCATCATCATCTGCATCATTATCTACAATTACTCCTGTACCATCCTGCTCACCAGAGCAAGTTGCGCAAGCATCAAGGTCTGCGGAATAAATACAATTCGCAGCGTCTGTTGCCAATTCATGATAGTTACAAGCAGAATTATCTTGACATCCAATTATTTCTTCTGAGTCACAAACACCATCATCATCTTGATCGTTATCAACTATATTTCCATCAACACATGTATCACAAATACCATTCGTATATGTACAAGATGCATCGTCGTCGGTTGCAAAAGAATTATAATTACAAGCTGCTTCATCAGTACAACCTTCTAACTCATCGGCATTACACACCCCATCATTATCAAGATCATTATCTACGATTATACCTGTTCCATCTAATGCACCGGAACATGTTGCACAAGCATCTAAGTCTGTAGAAAAAATACATGAATTATCAGTGTCTGTTGCTGAGATATTATAATTACAAGCTAATTCATCTTGACATCCAGCAATTTCGTTCGCATCACAAACACCATCGTTATCAGAATCATTATCTGTGATAAGTCCTTCCTCACAACTCTCACATTCTTCATCAACATAAGTACAAGTAGTGTTATCCTCATTTATAGTTGATGATGAGTTATAATTACATGCAGTAACATCTATACAACCCGAAAGAAAATCTTCACCATCACAAAGTCCATCATCATCTGAATCATTATCCACAACAAGACCTTCCTCACAGCTTTCACAGACACCGTCAATGTATATACAAGTGGTGTTATCTTCATTTAATGTAGTTGATGAATCAAAATTACATGCAGTATCATCAATACATCCCGAAAGAATATCTTCACTATCACAAAGCCCGTCGTCATCTGAATCGTTATCAACTACAATTCCATCAACACATGTATCACAAACACCGTCAGAATATGTACAAGTACTGTTATCTTCATTTAATGTAGTTGATGAATTATAATTACATGCAGTATCATCGGTACAACCCGATAGAATATCGTCAATATCACAAAGTCCATCATTATCAGAGTCATTGTCTATAACTATTCCGCCATCACAACTATCACATACCCCATCCACATATACACAGGTACCATCATTCGTATTTGCATTAACATCATAGTTACATGCTTCAGAGTCTGTACACCCGAATGGTAATTCAGCTGTACATAAAGCTGCAACAGAAACCTGAGTAGTTAAAGCTTCATTAGCATTTATAACAAAACTAAAAGAATAATCAAGAGTATACAGCTGACCACCATCAATTAAGCTTAGACTAATCAGCTCTCCATCCATTGCGCCATCAACTTCTTCGGTGAATGAATCATCAGCCCAAACAGCCAAACTAGTCTGCACATCACTAACCTCAGTAGACCCAATTACCAAACCACTTGAAGTGGTAGCAGCTAGATACGCGCCATCATTTTGGACATTTAGAGAACTAATGAATGTCTCGGTCAACATCAGAGTCATATTCGCACCTGTGTTCCCAGTAAAGGGTGCTATCCAAGTATCACCACAATAAGTTGGTTCACAAACTAAAGTTATTGAAGTAGGCGCGGTAGGCAGAGCAGAAATCGCACCTGTAGTATAAGTCACAGGGATTGGGGCAATAACATCATACAAAGAGCTTCCATCAATTAATTGAAATGAAATACTCGCATTACCTGCTGCACCATCAATCTCAGGAGTAAGTGTATCATCACCCCAAATGGCAATTGAATTTTGAGAAATCCCGCCTGATAAATCAGCATAACCAACAATTAAATCGCCGTCAAAGACAATCATATAAGCTGTTTCGCTCTGTATGTTAAGTCCAGAAACAAAACCAGGCAAGAGCATGATAGTCATATTGGAACCTGTATTTACAGGGTCTTCAGCAGGAGGCAAATCACATTGTGCTGTAATTTGCTGTGAGAAACAAAACAGAGAAATAAATAGTGAATAGAGTATATTTCTTTTCATAACTAAAATAATCTTTTGAGGGGGAGTAATTTATTTACCAATTGGATTTAATGCCTTAAGTGCATCATTCTTACTTAGCTTCATTCCTAGTACAGCAGATGCACCATCCTTCATGTAAATCGACATTAATGGCCTTTGGTAAGTAGCTTCAATTTGGTAAATCGAATTATCTTTCTTTTGAGCAAGCCAAATCATCTTCTCGCCCATTTCCATTCCGTTATCAGTACCGGGTGGGTATTGCCCCCAAACAGGAAGCATATTGAAATCATTTGACTTCCATGTTAAAGATCCAGCACATTTAAATTCACCTTGATTATCAGTGTAAAATACACCAACCAAATCACCGGTTTCTAAGGTGTCACCTTCAAAACCCAGAATCATATCTTCGGGTAATGAATCTCTTTGTTCTAATTCTTTGATGACTGGATGCCATAAAGGCAATGCCAAAACAGAGTGGTTTGGGCCAGTTTTCTGGTATGAAAAATCTATAGTCTGCTGTGCGTATACATCTGCACCTAAGCAAGTAACAACGAATAGCACAAGAAAAAGCAATAACTTCTTAAAAGTCTTTTCCATAATTGAGGGGTCAGTAACAGTTTACAATAGCTTGCAATATAGTGAATTTAATACTTTTCACACCTAATAGTACACAACGAATACAGCACTCTACATATGTGATAAAACGCACTTAATTTACTAATTATCAAAAATCAAACCAGTATAGGATATAAACCTTTTAAAATCTCTATTTTAGCAAGCCCAAATCTACATTTTGAAAAGAATTTACCAACTTCTATTACCCCTTATCACACTAAGCCCTTTAACGACTACTGCTCAAGGATTTGAGCTCATTAAGTCATTTATCGGAAATAGTGAAAAATCAGAAATTATCAGCTTTACCCCACAAGATGAAATACTACTTAGTGGAGACTATTCAGGCTATATCAATTATTGGGACATACCAAATCAAGCGTTAATAAGCTCAATTAAGGCGCATCTCGGGAAAATTAACCGCATAGAATTTTCTGAAAACGGAGAGCAATTTTTAACCTTTTCTACATACGATAAAAAGGTGAAGATTTGGAGTTTTTCAGGACAAGATACGCTCGTGAATTTCCACATTAAAAACACCCCACATTTTGCCATTTTTTACGATCAAAACTCAGTGTTGATTGGAGATGAAAATGGAACCATATTTCACAGAGATTTCTACTACTCCGATAGAGATTCAATTCTATACATAAACTCGTCACTAGCGTACGATGCCGTGCTAAATAACGAAAAAAAAGAATTGGTAATTACAGATTATAATTCAATAAAAATACTCGACCTAGAAGATGATAAAAAAGTGATTTTTGAAATTCAAAATCCTTACTCAAGTCACTTTGTGAAATCGAAGTATTATTCTCCCGAAATATTAATGACTTGGAGCCAAAATGGAATTGTTACTTTTTGGGATATTAACAAGAAAAAAATGATCCGAGAATTACGTGCAAAAAATGATTTTCACGAACTCTCAATTAACCAATATAGCAAGGTGCTTTTAACTGGATACTATAAAGATAAAGCCCTTCTGTTCGACCTAACGAATATTGACCTCGAAAGAGAATTAGACGACAATATTCAACTCGTAAATACCTACCTAACAAACGAGTACAACCAATTCATGATCAGCTCTAGCGAAGAAGGTCGCCATAGATTAATGCAGGTGAAAGGTGGTGATGGCATAAAACCTTTATCACTCCAAAAAAGAGATATTGAAGTACAAAAAGTAATTACCGTTAATGCTAAAATTATAAAACTCGCTGTTTGGGATAACGAAAGAGTAGATGGAGATAAAATCTCCTTGAGCTTAAATGGAAAGTGGATATTAAGGAATTATGAAATCGTAAAAGAAAAACATAATTTCGAAATTACACTCATTCCAAATCAAGTTAATCAATTAGTTTTCTTTGCCGAAAATCTAGGCACAATTCCGCCAAACACCTCGGCCATAAACATTCAATACGAAGGCTATAATAAAACGCATATTATGCGCTCAAACTTGGATAAAAGTGGCTCCATAAACTTCTTCTTTGAGGAGGAAGAATAATCACATTCTTATATTTACCTTTACCCAAATAATTCACTATGAAAAGAGTAGTTGTGGGTCTTTCAGGCGGTGTAGACTCTAGCGTTGCCGCCTACCTATTACAACAAGAAGGATACGAAGTGATAGGCTTGTTCATGAAAAACTGGCACGATACTTCGGTGACTATCTCAAAAGAATGCCCTTGGGTAGAAGACAGTAATGATGCCATGGCAGTAGCAGAAACGCTCGGAATACCGTATCAAACAATTGACTTAAGTAAAGACTATAAAGAACGTATAGTTGACTATATGTTTGAAGAATACAAAAGAGGAAGGACTCCAAATCCGGATGTGCTTTGTA
>Ga0208879_1001167_pt1 | contig 25264 bp, 20 predicted proteins | sample Knorr_S15_td_Bot_FD_185605 | JGI IMG/M metagenome (GOLD analysis project Ga0208879, IMG submission 185605) | Marine microbial communities from Southern Atlantic Ocean transect - Knorr_S15_td_Bottom_ad_5009_LV_A (SPAdes) (version 2) | ecosystem: Environmental > Aquatic > Marine > Oceanic | place...
TCAGCAGGAGCTTCTTTTTTTGCTTCTTCAGCAGGAGCTTCTTTTTTTGCTTCTTCAGCAGGAGCTTCTTTTTTTGCTTCTTCAGCAGGAGCTTCTTTTAGTTTTTGTTTGATTTTGTCCAATTTCTTTTTGTTAGCAACTTTTTCATCTTCTAATTTTTTCTTGTCTGTTTCTTTTTTAGAAGTTTCAATAGATTCAATTTTTTTATTAATTTTTGCTTCTTTCTCTTTTAACCAGGCATTAAATTTCTTGTCTGCTTCTTCTTGAGTTATTGCTTTTTTATTAACACCTATTTGAAGATGTTTTCTCAATAATACTCCTTTATAGGATAAAATAGCTCTTACTGTATCAGTTGGTTGAGCACCTTGCATTAACCACTCAAGAGCTTTAGTTTCATCTAAAATAATTTGAGCTGGATTAATATTTGGATTATAAGTGCCTATTTTTTCAATGATTTTTCCATCTCTAGGAGATCTTGCATCTGCGATAATAATATCAAAAATTGCTAATTTTTTTCTTCCTCTTCTTGATAATCTAATTTTTACTGCCATAATTTTATTTTATTGTTTATATGGAACTCGTCCATTAACATTATACAAATTTTAGTCCGCAAATATATAAATATTTATAAGGTATCATTGTCATCTTTGATAAAAATCATTAAGTCAATTTATCTATATAATTAATTTTCTTAGTTAAGTCTTTACAATTCTCACCATAACAATTTATATTGCAAAATAAATTTCAAATGCCAAGAGACAACAAAATCAATTCAGTTCTCATTATTGGTTCAGGTCCTATTATTATTGGTCAAGCATGTGAATTTGATTATTCTGGTTCTCAAGCATCTCGTTCACTTAGAGAAGAAGGAATAGAAGTAACATTAATTAATTCCAATCCAGCAACTATCATGACTGATAAGGTTATTGCTAATAATATTTATCTCAAACCATTAGTTAAACAATCTATCATTGAGATATTAGAAAAACATGATATTGATGCTGTACTACCTACAATGGGGGGACAAACAGCTCTTAATTTAGCTATTGAATGTGAAAATGCTAAAATATGGGAAAAGTATAAAGTAAAAATGATTGGTGTTAATACCGATGCAATTAATATAACAGAAGATAGAGAATTATTTAGATTAAAAATGAATGATTTAGGGATAAATGTTTGTAAGGGAGAGATTGCAAAATCTTTCTTAAAGGGCAAAGAAATAGCTCAAAATATTGGATTCCCTTTAGTAATTAGACCTTCATTTACTTTGGGAGGTTCTGGGGGTAGTTTTGTTGAAGAAGATAAAGATTTTGATAATGCTTTAGATTATGGCCTTAATAAATCTCCTATTCATGAAGTTTTAGTTGAGCAGAGTGTTTCGGGATGGAAGGAATATGAGTTAGAATTATTAAGAGATAATATTGGAAATGTTATTATTATTTGTTCTATAGAAAATTTTGATCCTATGGGAATTCATACTGGAGATTCTATTACTGTAGCTCCAGCCATGACACTTCCAGATACTTTGTATCAAGAAATGAGAAATCTTGCTATTAAGATGATAAATAGTATAGGAAAATTTACTGGAGGATGTAATGTTCAGTTTGCTGTAAATCCTGAAAATGATTCAATTATTGCAATTGAAATAAATCCTAGAGTTTCTAGATCATCAGCACTTGCCTCAAAAGCAACAGGTTATCCAATAGCAAAAATTGCCTCAAAACTCGCTATAGGATATAATTTAGATGAATTAAAAAATCAAATCACAAAAACAACTTCTGCATTTTTTGAACCTGCTTTAGACTATGTTATTGTTAAAATTCCTAGATGGAATTTTGATAAGTTTAAAGGTTCGGATAGAAAGTTAGGTCTTCAAATGAAGTCAGTTGGAGAGGCTATGGGAATAGGAAATAACTTTCAGGAAGCCTTACAAAAAGCTTGCCAATCTTTAGAGATTAAAAGAAATGGATTGGGAGCAGATGGTAGAGAGTTAAAAGATCACAATAAATTATTAAATAGTTTAAAAAACCCAAGTTGGAATAGATTATTTCATATATATGATGCTTTTAAATTAGGATTGCCATTTAATACAATTCAACAAATTACAAAAATAGATAAGTGGTTTTTAAATCAGATTGAAGAATTAGTTTTGCTTGAGAATGATGTTATAAAGTATGACATTAGTTCAATACCAAAAGAATATTTGAAATTACTTAAACAGAAAGGATATGTTGATAGACAGATAGCTCATATAATTGGGTGTTTGGAAAGTGAGGTTTTTAATAAAAGACAAAAATTTGGTATTAAAAGAAATTATAAACTAGTTGATACATGTGCTGCAGAATTTGAGGCTAAAACACCATATTATTATTCGACTTTTAGAGATGAAAATGAATCAGTAGTTTCAGAAAAAGAAAAAATAATAGTTATTGGTTCGGGTCCAAATAGGATTGGTCAAGGAATTGAATTTGATTATTGTTGTGTCCATGGAATTTTAGCAGCAAAAGAATGTGGTTATGAAACAATTATGATAAACTGTAATCCTGAAACTGTATCGACAGATTTTGATATTGCTGATAAATTATATTTTGAGCCTATTTTTTGGGAGCATTTATATGAAATAATTCTTCATGAAAAACCAATAGGTGTTATTGTTCAATTAGGTGGTCAGACAGCACTTAAATTATCTAAAAAGTTAGATAAATATGGAATTAAAATATTAGGGACGAGTTATAAAGCACTTGATTTAGCAGAGGATAGAGGTAGATTTTCTGATATGCTTAAAAAAAATAAAATACCTTATCCAGAATATGGTACTATTGAAACAGCTACTGATGCTATAGAGTTATCAAAAAAAATAGGATTTCCTTTATTGGTTAGACCATCTTATGTATTAGGAGGAGAATCAATGAAGATTGTTATTAATGATAAAGAATTGGAAGAGCATGTTGTGGATTTAATAAAAGATAAACCTCGTGGTAAAATATTACTAGATCATTTTTTAGAGGGTGCTATAGAGGCAGAGGCTGATGCTATATGTGATGGTAAAGAAATTTATATTATTGGAATAATGGAACATGTAGAACCAGCTGGTATTCATTCTGGAGATTCTTATGCTGTACTTCCTCCTTATAGTTTGGGTGATTTTGTAATGAATCAAATTATAACTTATACTAAAAAAATTGCTTTAGAATTAGAAACTGTTGGATTAATAAATGTGCAATTTGCTATAAAGGATGATAAAGTATATATAATTGAAGCTAATCCAAGAGCATCTAGAACTGTTCCATTTATTTCTAAGGCATATAGAGAGCCCTATGTTAATTATGCAGTTAAGATAATTTTAGGAAAGAAAAAGTTATCAGATTTTAAAATGAAACCCTATAAGAATGGGTATGCTATAAAAGAGCCTGTATTTTCATTTGATAAGTTTCCAAATGTAAATAAAGAATTAGGTCCTGAAATGAAGTCAACAGGTGAATCCATCTATTTTATTGATGATTTAATGGATGATTATTTTCTTGAAATATACTCTAAAAGAAATCTCTATCTTAGTAAATAAAAGATGTTTAAATTTTTCCTCATATTATTATTGATTATTTATGTTGTTTATAAAATTTCAACATTTATATTAAAACAATTTATTGTAAAAAATTTTTTTTCTAAAAAAAAGATTTATAAAGATGGTATTAATATTGATCATGAACCAAATAAAAATAAGAAGGGAATTTTAGATGGTGAAGGAGATTTTGTAGATTATGAGGAAGTAGATTAAATATCTAACTTTATACAATGAAGTGGTTTAAAAGGAAAAAAAAGAATATTAATACACCTACTGCTCAAAAAAAAGAGTTACCTGATGGGATGTGGTATAAAACTCCAGGAGGCTCTATTATACATATTAGAGAATTAAAAAATAATTCATACGTATGTCCTGAAGATGATTATCATGTTAGGATTGGATCTAAAGAGTATTTTGAAATTTTATTTGACAATAAATCTTTTGAAGAATTAGATAAAGATTTATCATCTTCAGATCCTTTAAAGTTTGTAGATATTAAGTCTTATAAAGGAAGGATTGATAAATCTCAAAAGGATACTGGTTTAAAAGATGCAATTAAAACTGGTGTAGGAAAAATTAATAATTATGATATTGTTATATCATGTATGGACTTTTCCTTTATTGGTGGATCTATGGGATCTGTAGTTGGAGAAAAAATATCTAGAGCAATCGATTATTCATTAAGAAAGAAAATTCCTTTGATGATTATTTCTAAATCTGGTGGAGCGAGAATGATGGAGTCAACTTATTCATTAATGCAAATGGCTAAAACATCATCAAAATTAGCTTTATTATCAAGAGAGAAGGTACCCTATATATCCCTGATGACTGACCCAACAACTGGAGGTGTTTCTGCATCATTTGCAATGCTTGGAGATTTTAATATTGCTGAGCCTGGAGCATTAATAGGTTTTGCAGGACCAAGAGTTATTAAGGAAACAATAGGATCTAATTTACCTAAAGGATTTCAAAGTTCAGAATTTTTGTTTGAAAATGGATTTCTGGATTTTATAGTTGATAGAAGAGATTTAAAAACTAAAATTTCTAAGCTATTAAAACTACTTAAAAACTAATTTTTATTTTTTTAAATTAAGAGATAAATTAATTTTTTTCTGTTTTATATTTGTGCAAAATTGAATTAAATTTTGTATCAGTGACATTGATTGCAACTTCTGTTATTGCTTTTTCAATAATAATTTTATTTTTAGTATTTATTTTACTTTTTGCCCAGTCTAAATTAGTTCAATCTGGTAATGTTAATATAATAATTAATGGGGATGAAGATAATCCTTTAGTTGTAGCAGCAGGAAGAACATTATTATCTACATTATCATCTCAAAAAATGTTTTTACCATCTGCTTGTGGAGGAGGAGGAACGTGTGCTATGTGCAAGTGTAAGGTTTTAGATGGAGTCGGTGATATACTTCCAACAGAAATTGGTTTTTTATCTAGAACAGAACAAGCAGATAAAGTTAGACTTTCTTGTCAGATTAAGGTAAAACAAGATATGAGAATTGAAATACCTGAAGAAATTTTTGGTATAAAAAAATGGGAATGTGAAGTGGTTTCAAACTATAATGTTTCAACTTTTATTAAAGAGCTTGTTGTAAAGTTACCTCTAGGTGAAATTTTAGATTTTGAGTCCGGTGGTTATATACAAATTGATGTCCCTGAAACAGAAATAGATTTTGCTAAAATAGATATAACACCACACCCAGAACTAGGACATAAAAATGATGTTTTTAAAGAGGAATGGGATAAGTTTAATTTGTGGCCATTAAAAATGATAAATGATGAACCTATTTTTAGAGCTTATTCTATGGCTAATCATCCTGCTGAGGGAAATATGATGATGCTTATTATTAGAATTGCAACTCCACCATGGGATAGGCAAAATAATAAATGGATGGATTTAAATCCTGGAATTTGTTCTTCTTATACATTCTCTAGAAATTCTGGGGATAAAATTTTTATTTCTGGACCATATGGAGATTTTCATATTAATAATACTCAAAGAGAAATGATTTATATAGGAGGTGGAGCGGGAATGGCTCCTCTTAGATCTCATATTTTTCATTTATTTCATACTGAAAAAACGAAAAGAAAAGTTTCTTATTGGTATGGGGGAAGATCAAAAAAAGAATTGTTTTATATGGATCATTTCAAGAAAATTGAAGAAAAATTTAATAATTTCAGATTTTTTGTAGGATTATCTGAGCCTTTACCTGAAGATGATTGGTCTATAAAAAAGAATATGGATGATAATAAAGATGGCTATGTAGGTTTTATTCATAAAGTTCTTTATGATAATTATTTAAAATTTCATTCTGAACCAGAAGATGTTGAGTATTATCTTTGTGGTCCTCCTTTAATGAATCAGGCAGTGTTGAAGCTGTTAGAAGATATGGGAATTCCTGATGAAAATATTAGATTTGATGATTTTGGGGATTAATTTTTGAATAATTTAATATATCATTTTTAAATTTTTTTCTTATAAAGTTGCAGAGTAACCACCATCTACTGGTAAGTTAATTCCATTGATATAACTAGCTTCATTGCTACATAAAAAACAGGTAGCACTTGCTATTTCTTCAGGATTAGCAAATCTTGCTGAAGGTATTTCTAATTTATATTCGTCTTCAATCTCTTTTTCTTTTTTATGGTATGTTATTGCATTAGCTTTAATTAAATCTTTTAATCTTTCTGTAAGTGTAAATCCAGGCAATATATTATTTACTGTAATTCCAAATTTTCCTAGTTCAAAAGATAATGTTTTAGACCAGCTTGCCATAGCCCACCTTACAGTGTTAGAGATACCTAAGTTTTGTATCGGTGCTTTAACAGAGACAGAAATTATATTTACTATTCTCCCAAATTTTGATTTTTTCATATGAGGTACGAGTGCTTTAACTAAAATGTGACTGCAATGAAGATGCATAGAAATATATTGGTCAAATTCTTCTTTTTTTGCATTCATTATTTGTCCAGCTGGTGGTCCTCCAGTATTATTTATTAAGATTTCTGCATTGTACCCCTCGGATAAGAAAGTATTAATATGAGCTTTTAATTTATCAGGATCATTAAAATCAGCAACAATAAAATTATGCTGTTGATTATCTGAGTCATCTAATTCTTTAAGGACATTTTTTAACTTGGTTTCATTTCTTGCTAATAGTGTTATATTTGCTTTTTGTTTAGAAAGGATAAGTGCAATAGCTTTTCCAATTCCTTGGGTACTACCACATACAATTGCTCTTTTCCCTTTTAATGATAGATTCATATATTTTTTTTAACTTATAAATATAATTCAATATATGAAAAAAGATTATGCTTTAAAAATGGATCATAATGATTCAATAGGATTTGTAAAAAATCATTTTTTTGTACCTCAAAAAAAAGAAATTAAAGTAACGTATCTATGTGGAAATTCATTGGGATTACAACATAAGGATACAAAAATTTATATAGAAGAGGAATTGAGTAGTTGGAAAAAAAATGCTGTAGCCGGACATTTTATTGGTAATAGACCATGGGTTGACTATCAAGAAGAAGTTAAAAGAATGTTGTCTAAATTATTGGGATCAAGTCAGAAAGAAATAGCTGTTATGAATTCACTTTCAGTTAACCTCCATTTATTAATGATAAGTTTTTACAGACCTGACAAAATAAGATTTAAAATATTAATGGAGAAAAATGCTTTTTCTTCTGATAGATATGTTGTGATTTCTCATTTGAAATCTCGTAATTTATCTTATGAAGATACTATTATTGAAGTATCGCCTAGAGATAATGAAGATAACTTAAGAACTGAAGATATAATTAATACAATTGAAAGAAATAATGATAATATATCGTTGGTTTTATTGCCAGGTATTCAATATTATACAGGACAATTATTTGATATTGAAAAAATTACAGAAGAATGTCATAGACATAAGATTATTGTTGGTTTTGATCTCGCTCATGCTATTGGAAATGTACAATTAAATTTAAGTAAATGGGGTGTTGATTTTGCTACTTGGTGTAGTTATAAATATTTAAATTCTGGTCCAGGTGGAATTTCAGGAATTTATGTAAATAATAAATTTCATAGTGATTTCTCATTTCCAAGATACCAAGGATGGTGGGGAAATAAAATCGAAACTAGATTTCAAATGAATGAAAACATAGATCCATCTATATCTTCAGAGGCATGGGTAATGAGTAATCCTCCAATTTTAATGTTGGCTTCTCATCTAGCATCTTTAAATGTTTTTAATAAGATTGGTTTTCCTAAAATTTTAGAAAAAGGAAAACTATTAACTCAATATTTAGGGGAATCTTTAGAAAGTTTAAGTTCTTATGGTTCAATTTTTAAAATTATAACTCCTTCTAATAGGGGATCTCAATTGTCATTATTTTTTCAGATGAATGGTAAAAAAATTTTTAATGAATTGATGGATAGGGGGTTTATAGTTGATTATAGAGAGCCGAATGTAGTTCGAGTTACTCCTGTTCCATTATATAATTCTTTTATGGATGTTTATAATTTCGTAACTAATTTAGAAGAAATCATTAACGATTTAGAAGATTAATTCTTCAAGCATTGTTTTATCAGTTATTTTTATGCATACTTCGATTATAGCTTTTTTATCATAACCGCACTCAGTATATAATTGATCTTGTGAACCATGTTCAATTATTTTGTCTGGTATACCAAGTCTTTTAATATAGTTTTTATAATTATTATCTGACATAAATTCAATAATAGAACTGCCAAATCCTCCAAGTAAACATCCATCTTCTACAGTTAATATGTATTTGTATTTTCTTAATATTTTATGGAGCAGTTCGCTATCAAGAGGTTTAACAAATCTCATATCATAATGTGAAGGATTTATTCCTATTTTATTTAGTTCTATTATAGCTTTGGAAGCATAATTGCCAATATGGCCAATAGTAAGTATTGCTAAATCTTTACCGTTAGATACTTTTCTTCCCTTACCTATTTTTATTTTTTTAAAAGGAGTTTTCCAATTTACTAAAACCCCTTGACCTCTAGGATATCTTATTGTAAATGGTTTATCTTTTTGCAATTGAGCAGTATACATTAAATTTCTTAATTCAGATTCATTCATGGGCGCTGAAACTATCATATTTGGAAGGCATCTCATATATGCTAAATCATATGCGCCATGGTGGGTTGGCCCATCAGATCCAGCTATCCCTGCTCTGTCAAGACAAAAGATTACTGGTAAACTTTGTATGCAAACATCATGAATAACTTGATCATAAGCTCTTTGCATAAAAGTACTATAAATATTACAGAAAGGAATTAGGCCTTGAGTTGCTAGGCCAGCACTAAATGTAACAGCATGCTGTTCTGCAATTCCAACATCAAAAGCTCTATCTGGCATTTTATCCATCATAATATTCATTGAAGATCCTGAAGGCATAGCGGGTGTTATACCTACTATTTTTTTATTTTTATTTGCTAATTCGACAATTGTATTTCCAAAAACATCTTGATATTTGGGGGGTTGAGGATTTATGATATTTTTCTTTTTACTTTTTCCAGATATTTTATCAAATTTACTTGTAGCATGCCATTTAGTTTGATTTTGTTCAGCTAACTTATATCCCTTTCCTTTTACTGTAAGACAATGTAAAATTTTTGGACCATTAATTTTTTTTAAACCCTCTAGAGTATGAACTAAATGATCTATGTTATGACCATCAATTGGTCCAAAATATCTAAGGTTTAAAGATTCAAATAAATTTGATTGGTTTGTAATAAAAGATTTTAAGCTTTTTTCCAATTTCTTTCCAATTTCTCTAGCATTTGGTCCAAATTTGCTAATCTTTCCAAGTACTTTCCATATGTCATTTCTTAGTTTATTGAATGTGCTAGAGGTTGAAATATTAGTTAAATAATTTTTTAGTGCTCCAACATTTGGGTCTATGGACATGCAATTATCATTTAATATGATAAGTATATTAGATTTTGAAACTCCGGTGTTATTCATCCCTTCAAAAGCAATTCCTCCTGTCATGCCTCCATCTCCAATAACGGCAATATGTTGTTTTTTGTATTGTTTTTTGTATTTAGAAGCAGTTGCCATTCCTAGTGCTGCTGATATAGATGTTGAAGAGTGACCCACGCCAAATGTGTCATATATACTTTCAGATCTTTTGGGAAATCCTGAGATACCTTTATAGACCCTATTTGTATGAAAATCTTTTCTTCTTCCAGTTAGGATTTTATGTCCATAAGCTTGATGTCCTACGTCCCAAACTATTTGATCATATGGTGTATTGAATACATAATGTAAAGCAACTGTTAATTCAACTACTCCTAAACTACCTCCTAAATGACCTCCGTGCATAGAAATGGTATCAATAATATATTCTCTTAATTCGCCACATATGTTTATTAATTCAGATTTATCTAATTTTCTTAAATCATCGGGGTAATTTATTTTTGATAATCGTTTGAATTTTTCTTTTTTCATAGAATTAATTGTGATATAAACTTATACTGAATTTTTAAAAATTAGTTTATAAATCTATATAACTTTTCTCAAAAAGTATTATTTTTATTTTCCATGAAAATAAATTATAATTCGAGAAGACAATTTATTAAAAGTGCCGCTTTATCATTTGGTGCTTTTTCAATTGTTCCAATAAATGTTTTAGGTAAGAGGCATATACCTCCTAGTGATAAATTTAATATTGGTGTGATTGGTACAGGGGCACAGGGAATGGGTTTATCAATTGGATTCAATAAACTATCAGAAACTCAGGTGGTTGCAGCTTGTGATATTGATAAAGTAAAATATAAAAGATTCTTTTTGGAATTTGAAAAATCTTCAAATTCTGGTAAGAATAATAAGAAAAATCAATTATTCTTTACAGATAATTATTTTGATCTACTAAATAGAAATGATGTTGATGGAGTAGTTGTTTCAACTCCAGATCATTGGCATGCTGCAATGTCCATTGATGCAATGAGATTAGGAAAACATGTATATTGTGAAAAACCATTATCTCACACTATAAAAGAAGGTAGAGCAATGGTAAATGCTTCAAAAAGATACAATAGAATTCTTCAAACTGGTAGTATGCAAAGGTCTAGTTCTAATTTTTTAATAGGATGTCAATTGGTAAGGAATGGTTATTTAGGAAAAATTTCACAGGCACTTGTTAATGTTGGTAATCCTGCAAGTGTTTGTAAACTTCCATTTGAAGAAACTCCTGATTCTATCGATTGGGATAAATGGCTTGGCTCTGCTCAGTTAAGACCTTATAATAAGGCATTAATAACCACTAGTTTTTTTCCTAGATGGAGATGGTATAAAGAATTTGGTGGTGGTATTTTGGCAGATTGGGGTGCTCATATGTTTGATATTGTTCAGTGGGGATTAGGGATGGATGATTCAGGCCCTGTTAGATTTGTTCCTCCTCAAGAACCAAATGCTGTGAAAGGATTAAAAATGTATTATGGTAATGATATTGAAGTTATTCATCAGGACTTTTGTAGGGGATATGGTGTCAGGTTTATAGGATCAGAAGGAACTATGGATGTTAGTAGGGGATTTATAGATTCAAAACCTAAAAATATAGTTAAATTGGAATTTAAAAATGAAGATTTGAAACTCTATCAGTCTAAGAACCATCTTTTAGATTGGGTTACATCCATTAAAAATGGTACAGAACCTATATGTCATGCTGAAATTGGTCATAGAAGTGCTTCTGTTTGTCATTTATCAAATATTGCTTATGAATTAAGAGAAGAACTTCATTGGGATCCTATTAATGAAAGTTTTATAGATAATAAAAAAGCTAATTTGATGAGATCTAAGATTTATAGAGATCCATATTCTGTTGATGTTTAATATAATAATTATATAATTTTTGAGTTACGAAATAAAAATTCCATTATTTAAAGGTCCTTTTGATTTATTATTATTTTTTATTGAGAGAGATGAAATAGATATTGTAGACATTTCTATTTCACAAATCACAAAAGACTTTCTAGAATATATATCAAGTCTTAAAAAAATGAACATTGAAGTTGCTAGTGAATTTATTGTTGTGGCGGCAACTCTTATGAGAATAAAATCTAAAATGCTTTTACCTAGGCTATCTATAGATGAAGATGGTAATGAGATTGATCCTAGGGAAGAACTTGTAGAACACTTATTAGAATACAAAAAATATAAATCAGTAATTGATGAGTTTTCAAGTTTAGAAAAATTTAGATTTTTAAAAAAAAATCGTGGAAATTTAATGTCTGAAGTTAATAAAATTAGTGCAAGAGCAAGTCTAGAGACAGAACTTCAAGATTTAGATTTGTATAAATTATTAGTGGTGTTTCAGAATGCTGTAGAAAAATTTGAAAAGAAAAAAAATCAACCCCCTCATGAAATAGAGAAGTATCCTTACACTATTGATGAGCAAAAAAAATTTATTATAAATTTATTAAAATCAAAAGAAAAAATTTCTTTCGTAAAATTAATTAATGATAATCCATTAAAAATTTTAGTTATTTATAATTTTTTAGCAATTCTTGAATTATTACAGCAAGTAAAAATTAAAATTTCTATCGGAAAAGGATTAAATAATTTTTGGCTAATAAAATCTTAATTATTAAAAAAAAAGTCAGATTCTATAACTGCATTTTCATTTGAGTCAGAACCATGAATTGCATTTGCTTCTATTGAAGTAGCAAATAAATTTCTAATAGTTCCTTTTGCAGCATCTTGAGGATTTGTCGATCCTATAAGCTTTCTAAAGTCCTCAATAGCATTATTTTTTGATAGTTTCATTACTATTATAGGTCCAGATGACATATAATCACATAATCTATCATAGAAAGGTTTTTCTTTATGTGTTTTATAAAATTCTGAAGCTTTTTCTTTAGTGAGTGAAACTAGTTTCATTTTAAGTAATTTGAATCCAGCTTTTTCAATCATTTTAATAATTGAACCTGAATGTTCTAATTTAAAAGCATCAGGTTTTATTATAGCAAAAGTTAAATTTTCACTCATTTTTATTTATTTAGTTTTGCAAACTTAAAATAATGTTTAACATTATGAAATACTCTTTTAATTTCTTATTTAAACTAATTGTTTTTCTTTAAAAGAAAATTATTCAATTTTGCAGATCAATAACTTAAATAAATTATGAAAAAATTATTTGATTTACTATCTGTAAAACAAAATATTGTAATAACCACTCATGTAAATCCTGATGGTGATGCAATAGGTTCATCTCTTGCGTTATATAATTTTTTAATAAAATATGATCATAATGTTAATGTTATTGTACCTAATCCTTATCCGGATTTTTTAACATGGATGAAGGGGAATGATGATGTTGTTATTTATTCTAATGAAAAAAAAAAAGCTCGTTTTTTAGTAAATAATTCATCTATTATTTTTTGTTTAGATTTTAACAATTTATCTAGAATAAATGAATTAGGAGAATTAATTAATTTGTCAAAATCTGTAAAAGTTTTAATAGATCATCATTTGGATCCAGTAAAATTTTATGATATAGCATATCATAATTCTAATGCATCTGCTACAGCAGAACTTATATATGAATTAATTGAAATGATAAACATTGATTTTCTTGATCAAGATATTGCAGAGTGTTTGTATACAGGCATTCTAACAGATACGGGATCATTTAAATTTCCATCTACTTCATCAAAGGTCCATAGGATTGTTGCAGATTTGATCGATAGAGGTGTTGATTCTTCAAATGTTAATGGATTAATTTATGATACCAATTCTTTAAATAGACTTAAGCTTATTGGCTTTTCTCTTTCAAAAAAACTTAAACTTATTGGCAATAATAAAGCAGCTTTTATAGTTCTAACAAGAGACGATTTGTTGAAATTTAAATTTAAGAAGGGCGATACTGAGGGTTTAGTTAATTATGCTTTGTCAATTATGGGAGTAAATATGGCGACATTAATAGTTGAGACAAGAGAAAAAATCAAATTTTCTTTTAGATCAGTTGGAAATTTTTCTGTTAATGATTTTGCAAAACAAAATTTTAATGGTGGTGGACATAAAAATGCTGCTGGTGGAAGTCTAGAAAATAAACTTTCAGTAGCTTTGAAAAAATTTTTGATTGCAATTTCAAAAAATGAAAAATTATTAAATTATTAATTATATGAAAGTTTTAGATATTATATTTCTTATAGTTGTAACTCTTTTTATAACCTATTCATTTCTTGTAAAAGAAAAAGTATTGGATAATGGTATTAAGTTAAAATATTTTAAACATGGTGATGGAAAAGCTATTGAGGATGGACAAATTGTTATGTTAAATCTTCAATATTTTGATCATGATGGTAACGAACTGCTTAATAAAGTTGGAAATGATCCGGTAGTTTTATTAAAAGATTCTTCGTGGAAGAATAATGGAATAATTTATGAAGTCATTGATAATTTAGAGAAAGGAGATAGTGTTTTTTTTCAGATAACAACTGAAAAATTTTTAGAAAATGATCCAAGATTAGCTACTACACCAGATTCATTAAAAGATAAATTACTTTCTTTTTATTGTGGCGTTGAGAATGTGATGAATAAAGATGAGTTTGAAAGTTTTAAAAGAGAACAATATGAAAAAATGCAAAATCAAATGAATAATAATATGGAAGAACAATTAATTATAGATGCTCAAATAATAGATCAATATTTAGTTGATAAGAATATTGAAGCAATAAATACCGCAAGTGGCTTAAGATATGTTATATTGGAAGCAGGTAGTGGACCAAATGCTTCAGTAGGAAGTAGTGCAAAAGTACGTTATATTGGAATGCTTTTAGACGGTACAACATTTGATTCAGGAGAATACACATTTAATTTAGGTCAAGGACAGGTTATTAAAGGATGGGATGAAGGCTTTGGTTATTTTAATAAAGGAGCTAAAGGTACTTTATATATTCCTAGTGCTCTAGGTTATGGTCCTAATGGATCTGGAGAAGCTATACCTCCAAATTCTATTTTAATATTTGATATTGAATTATTAGATTTTTAAAAATATGCTTACAAGGTTTTTCAGGGTTATCATTGTTTTATTTGTTTTATTTGTTTTATCATCTTGCACAGATGATGATTCAATTTTGATTAAGTCAAAACAAGAACAATTAGAATTTGATATTTTAAGAATAGAAGGCTATTTAAATGAGAATAATCTTTCGGGATTTACATCTTTAGATAACGGCTTATATTATAAAGTTATTGAAGAAGGAAATTCATTATTTCCAGTAAATGGGGATACATTAAAGGTTAATTATGTAGGTCAATTTTTAAATGGAATTGAATTTGATAGAAATGGTACGGGTCAACCTTTTGAGTTTATTTTAGGAACAGGATTAGTTATACAGGGTTGGAACATTGGGTTAAAGTACATTGATGAGGAAGGAACTGGAATTCTTATTATTCCGTCAGGTTTAGGTTATGGAAATACTGTCTCAGGTTCAATATCCCCAAATTCAGTATTAGTTTTTAGAGTATCTTTATTAGATATAAAATGATGAAATATATTATTTATATAATATTAATTAGTTTTTTCATTATCTCATGTACTTTAGATGAAGAATATATTGAAACGTATGATCCAGAACAAGCAAAATTAGATTCACTTAAACAAAGAAGTGATGATATAGAATTAATTCTTTCTTATATAGATGGAATAGGACTTCAAACAGTTGTTGATACTACAGAAGAGGGGGTTTTATATTCTGTAATAGATTCTGGAGATTTTGAAGTTTATCCAGAAAATAATGATATCATAAGTTTGAACTTTGCTGCTTATTATACGACGGATTCTATATTTTATACAAATGATTCTATTGATTTAGTCTTCTTTGACACAAATGATCGCTCAGTTGCTGAATATTTTGGTATTGTTGATGAATCAAAATTTTATGTTCCCTTAGTCTATACATACAATGGATTTGGATCATTTTTCCCAATTGTATCAGATCATGGATATTTAGCGTTGGTATCAGATTTTAAAAAAGCTTTAGGTTTTTCTATCAGTAAAATTAGTGAAGGGGGTAAAATTAAAATTATAATGCCATCAGGCAACGCATATGGTGAATTAGGTAATGCTACTACCCCTGTTATTCCAGCTAACGCAGTCTTAATTTTTGATATTCATTTAATAAAAATTAGAAAATGACAGAAATTTGTTTTGTTACAAGTAATAATAACAAAATAAAGGAAGTTCAGTCTTTAATTAAAAATCAAAAATTAATTTCTCTAAAAGATTTGAATTTTAATCGTGAAATTAAAGAGACAGAAAATACTATTAAAAAAAATGCTTTTATAAAAGCAGATTTTATTTTTAATAAATATGGAGTTAATTGTTTTTCAGACGATTCAGGTCTTCAGGTAGATGCTCTAGATAATCAACCAGGAGTAAAATCAGCAAGGTATGCTGGGAAAAATGCTTCTTCAAATGATAATGTTGATCTTTTACTAGAAAATTTAAAAGATATAAAAAATAGAAGAGCAAAATTTATAACTTTTATATGTTTAATTATAAGTTCTGATGTTAAATTTTTTGAGGGAATGATTCGTGGTAATATAACGCATATTAGAAGAGGAGATAATGGTTTTGGATATGATCCTATTTTTGTTCCTGATGGTTATAAAAAAACATTTGCTGAGATGCCATTTAAATTTAAAAATTCAATTTCTCATAGAGCAATAGCAACAAAAAAACTTGTAAAATATTTAAATAGTTTAAATTGAAAAATTTAATTTTTGGAATTGTAGGATGTAGTGGATCTGGAAAATCATATATAGTAAATTATGTGAAAAATAATTTTGATCTCGATGTAATTTCTATCCTTTTACAAGATAATTATTATAAAAGAAGAGAATATCAAAAAAAAGATTGTGATGGAAATTATAATTTTGATTTGCCATCATCTTTTTTAGAGGATGAATTATTTGATGATTTAAAAAAAATAAAAAATAATAGTACTGTGGAAAGACTTGAGTATACTTTTAATAATCCAAAAATTCTTCCTAAAAAAATAATAGTTAAACCTAGATCAATAATTCTTGTTGAGGGAATGTTTTTATTTTATTATAAAAACTTTCAAAAGTTAATTGATAGAAAAATATTTATTGATGTTGATCAAAATGCAGGTTTAAAAAGAAGAATTAAAAGAGATCTTGAAGAAAGAGGATATGACAAAAATAATGTACTTTATAAATATAATAATCATGTAATTCCTTCATATAATAAATATATTTTACCGTATAAAAATGATGCTGATTTAATAGTAAATAATACAAAGAATGATAATGAGGCCGCAAAATTAACATTAGACTATATTAAGACTGAATTTCAAGCATTAAATAATAATATTTAGCTTTTAGTTAATTTCCATATAATTGAATAGTTTTGTGACCAATTTTTGCAATTTTATAAATGAAAAATAGAGGATTAATAATTTTTTTGACAGTAATAATATCATTACTATCGATATACTATCTTCAATTCACTTTTGTTTCTCAAAGAATACAAAATGATGCTACTGAATTTTCTAGAAATGAGAATGGAAATATAGATTTTAAATCAAAACAAAGATATCTAGATTCTATTTGGAATAAGCCTGTATACACTTTGCTATCAGATTATACTTATAAAGAAATTAAAGAATCTGAATTAAATCTTGGACTAGATTTACAAGGGGGAATGCATGTAACCTTAGAAGTTTCACCTGTTGATATACTTAAAGGGCTTTCTTCAAATAATCAGGACAAAGATTTTTTAGAAGCTATTCAAAAAGCTAAAAAAAATATAATTGGAACTCAATTAAATTTTATTACTGAGTTTTATAATGAGTTTAAAATCCTTGCTCCAGATAAAAAATTATCTACAATATTTTCAACCGTTTCAAATAGAGGTAGAATAGACTTTGATTCAAGTGATGATCAAATAATCGATATAATTAATAATGAAATGGAGGGTGCTATTGATAGGTCTTTTAATATACTTAGAACTAGAATAGATAGATTTGGTACATCTCAGCCTAATATTCAAAGACTTCAGGGAACGGGAAGAATACAAATTGAACTTCCTGGAATTGATAATCCTGAAAGGGTAAGAAAATTGTTGCAAGGGGTTGCTAAACTTGAATTTTGGGAAGTTGCAGAACTTAATGAAACAGAAGTTTTTCAAACTCTTCAGTTAATAGATCAATACGTTGTAAAAGAAGGAATTTTTAAGTCTGAAAGTTCTGAAACTCAAGAAGCGCCTTCAGAAACTTTAGCGGATCTAAAAGATTTATTAGATGCTGATGATTCTATAGAAATTACTGAAGATAATGATTTAGAAAATGATGATGTAGAAGTGAGTGATTCTATTCCTTTATCTACTTCTCCTTTATTTTCAAAGCTAAGATCAGAATTTGGTGGATTATTTTATAATCTAGAAGATACAATTCAAATAAATTCTATTTTAAATAATTCAAATGTAAAGCAACTTATCCCTTCTAATTTAAAATTTTTATGGTCAGTTAAACCTTCAAAAAATACCTCAGATCCAAGTGATGAGGTTCTTCAATTATTTGCAATTAAAACTTCTAGAGGAGGTAATGCTCCACTTACTGGAGAGGTTATAACAGATGCTAGACAGGATTTAGATCAAAGTTCTAGACCATCTATTTCTATGCAGATGAATTCTAATGGTGCAAAAAAATGGAGAAGATTAACATCTCAAAATATTAATAGGAGAATAGCTATTGTATTAGATGATTATGTTTACTCGGCACCTAATGTACAAAATGAGATTCCAAATGGAAATTCACAAATTACAGGTGATTTTACTATTGAAGAGGCACAAGATTTAGCTAATATTTTAAAGGCTGGTGCGCTTCCAGCACCAACTACTATTGTGGAAGATGTTGTTATTGGACCTACTTTAGCTAAAGCTGCTCAAGTTCAAGGGTTTGGATCTATGATGGCTGGACTCTTTATTGTTGTTGTATTTATGATATTTTATTATGCTGGGGGAGGATTTGTTGCTAATCTAGCTTTGTTTTTTAATATATTTTTTATTCTTGGAATTTTAGCACAACTTTCTGCTTCTTTGACATTACCAGGAATTGCAGGTATTGTATTAACTATAGGAATGTCCATTGATGCTAATGTTTTAATTTTTGAAAGAATTAAAGAGGAATTAAGAAATAATGTTAATTTAAAACAAGCAATTTCTAATGGTTATAAAAAGGCTTATACATCTATAATTGATGCTAATTTCACCACTTTACTAGTAGGAATAATTTTATATAATTTTGGACAAGGACCTGTTAAAGGTTTTGCTGTAACTTTAATTATTGGAATTATATGTTCATTTTTCTCAGCTGTTTTTATTACAAGAGTTATAATTGAAAAATTAAGTGAAAGAGGTGATAAGAGCAGACTAAATTTTTCATTTCCTTTTAGTAGAAATTTATTAACAAATATTAATATTAATTTTATTGGAAAGAGAAAAATTGCTTATGTATTTTCTACTTTATTTATATCATTTGGTATGATATCTCTTTTATTTAAAGGACTTATATTAGGAGTTGATTTTAAAGGAGGAAGATCTTATGTTGTTACTTTTAATAATTCTCAGAATCCAACAGAAATTGAAAGTGGTTTGAAAGAAACATTTAATAATGAAGGTGTTGAAGTTAAAACATTTGGCGCCGATAATATTTTAAAAATTACTACCTCTTATTTAATCAGTGATGAAACTGATAATGCTGATACTCAGGTGAAAACTAATTTAATAAGTGGTATAAAATCTTTAACTGGTCTTGATTATTCAAAAGATGATTCGAAAATAGATGAATCGCATTTTACTATATCAAGTTCTTCTAAGGTTGGGGCAACTATTGCAGATGATATTAAAAACTCAGCTTTTTTTTCAGGTTTATTGGCTCTATTAGCAATTTTCATTTACATACTAATAAGATTTAGAAAATGGCAATTTTCTGTAGGTGCTGTTATTGCTTTATTTCATGATATATTATTTGTAATTTCTGCATTTGCATTTGCAAATCTATTTGGAATTTCATATGAAATAGATCAAGTATTTATCGCTGCTATGCTTACTATTATTGGGTATTCAATTAATGATACTGTTGTTGTGTTTGACAGAATTAGAGAAAATATGGGAATAAAAGCGGGGAGTGATTTAATTCCTGTTGTGAACGAATCAATAAACAAGACAATTAGTAGAACATTGATAACTTCTATGACAACTTTTATAGTAGTTTTGGTTCTATTTTTATTTGGAGGAGCTTCATTAAGTGGGTTCTCTTTTGCTCTTTTAATTGGAATTATAGTAGGAACATATTCTTCAGTATTTATTGCTACTCCTATAGTTGTAGATTTATATACAGAAAATAATTAGAAAGATTTATAAATAATTATCATCTAATATGCATATGCATAATGTTATGAAAGTATCTGTGTCAATTTTTTCAATTTTTATATCATTTATCACAGTTGGTTTTTCACAGTCAGAAAAGTTTTTAAATAAAAAAATACTTGCAAAAAAAATCAATGAAGAAATTATATTAGATGGAGAAATGACAGAAAATTTTTGGATTAATGCCGAGTCAGTTTCAAATTTTTTTCAATATAGACCAAGAGACTCTGTTTCCGCTGAGTTAGATACAGAATTTAGGATAGCGTATGATGATGAGTTTATATACATATTGGCTAAAATGGAAGATATTTCAGATAAAAAATTTGTTTTAGGAGATTTAAAAAGAGATTTTTTTGGTGGATCAGTAGATTACATATCATTTACCTTTGATACATTTCTGGATGAAACAAATGGTTATAATTTTGGATTGTCACCATATAATATTCAAAGAGAGGCTTTACTTTCAGATGGTGGAGAAGGATCATATTCTCATTCTGGAGGAGGAGGAAGAGGTGGCATAAGTTGGTTTAATATAAACTGGAATACAAAGTGGTATTCAGGAGCAAAAGTACATGATGATTATTGGATTGCTGAATTTAAAATACCTTTTAGTTCTATAAGATATAAAACAGGATCTAAAGTATGGAATTTAAATTCTCATAGAGGAAATAGTAAAATAAATGAAGGATCAGTTTGGACTGCGATTCCTCTAGGATTTTCTCCTGGAAACTTGTCTATGACAGGAACTTTAGAATTTGAATTTCCACTTGAAAAATCTTCTCAAAGCATGGTTTTAATTCCTTATATATCAAGCTCAGGAAGTAATAGTAAAATTAGTGAACCACCAAAAGAATTTGATTTTAATGCAGGCTTAGATATGAAGTTAGCATTAAGCTCTTCTTTGAATTTAGATTTAACATTTAATCCTGATTTTTCTCAAGTAGAGGTTGATGAACAAAGGACTAATTTGACACGTTTTGAACTTTTTTTACCAGAAAAAAGAGAGTTTTTTAATGATAATGCTGATTTATTTTCAAATCTTGGATCTAGAGCAGCCAGACCTATGTTTACAAGAAGAATAGGTATTGTTAGAGATACTGTAACAAAACAGTATGTTCAAAATCCAATTATTTATGGTGCAAAGTTATCTGGTAAGGTTAATGAAGATTTAAGAATAGGGGTATTAAATATGCAAACCGCTAGACTTTCTTCAAGTGGAGTACCCTCTTATAATTATGGTATGGTAGTTTTAGAAAAAAATATTCTTAGGAATTCTAAAATATCATCGTTCATTATAAATAAACAAGCCTTATTTAACAATAAAGATGATGTTTATGCAAAGGATTTAAGTTTAAATGATTTTAATAGGGTTTTTGGAGTTGAATCAAAATTACAAAGTAATAATACAAGATTTAAATCTGGGCTTTTCTATCATCAATCATTAGATAATAAAAATTTATCAAACTCTAATTCCTATGGGATAAATGCTTCCTATGAGAAAAGAAATTATGAAACTAATATTTATTTTTATGGAGTAGGAGAAAACTTTAATCCAGAAGTAGGCTTTGTTCCAAGAAAAGATTTTATCTTTTTTAGTCCTTCATTTCAGTATAAATTTATTCCAAAAGACAACTCTTTAAATAGACATGGGCCAGGTATTGATTATGAATTTTATAGCAATGATGCAAATGGAATTACTGATTATGATATTGATTTAGATTATAACATTACATTTAATTCAGATGCAAGTTTGACGTTAAAGTCTAATATAAAATATACATTATTATTACATGATTTTGATCCTTCAAGATCCGAAGGAGAATCTTTAGATAGTTTATCTGATTATAATTATTCTAATTATACTTTTTATTTTAGATCTAATCAAAGAAAAAAATTTTATTTTAGTGTAAATGGAAAAACAGGAGAATTTTTTAATGGAAAAATAAATAATATAGGAGGAACAATTTCATATAAGTTTCCACCTTTTTTAAATTTATCTTTAAGCAGTCAGTACAATAATTTAAATTTTCCTGAACCTTATTCATCAGCTGAATTTTTTTCTTTAAGTTCAAAAATAAATGTAAGTTTTTCTAAAGATTTATTTTTTAGTACTTATCTACAATACAATAATCAGATTGATAATATTAATATTAATGCAAGATTTCAATGGAGATTTAAACCTTTATCAGATATTTTCTTAGTGTATACTGATAATTATTATGCTAAAAATCCTCTATTTATGAACATCAAAAATAGATCATTTGCTTTCAAAATTAATTATTGGTTAAATCTTTAATCGAAAATATTTTTTCTAGATAGAAAATTATAAGCAATTAATAATCCAATAAATGATAAAATTGCTGCAAGCATAAAGGGTGCACCTGGAAAATAAATATTTGTTTCTTTACTAGTAAAATATGAGAATAGATTGGTCATGAGTAATGGTCCAATAATTGCTGTTAGACTAAGAAGGCTTGTCATTCCCCCCTGAAATTCTCCTTGTTCATTATAGGGAATTTTATTTGTCATTATTCCTTGAAGGGCTGGTCCTGTTATTCCACCTAAAGAGAAGGGTATGACAATAGCAAACATCATCCAGCTTTGATTTGCAAATGCAAATAATGTTAACCCAATAATATAAAATATCATTCCAAAATAAACACTTTTAATATTTCCAATTTTTGGAATAATAATTCTTATTAACCCCCCTTGAACAATTGCCGCCATAAGACCGACAAAACCTAAAGAATATCCTATCCATTTTTCATTCCAATTGAATTGCTCAATTGTAAAGAAAGTCCATGTGCTTTGGGTGGCATGTGCAGAAATATTAAATAAAATAATACACAAGAGTAAACCTGAAATTATGGGATACCTTTTTAAAGATAATAATGTTCCAATTGGATTAGCTCTTTTAATATCAAATTTTCTTCTGTTTTCTACTGACAATGATTCTGGTAAAATGAAGTAGCCATAAATTAAATTTACTAATGTAAAAATAGCTGCAGCAATGAATGGAACCCTTGGGCCATACTGACCCAAAAAACCACCTATTACAGGTCCTAATATAAATCCTAATCCGAAAGCGGCTCCAATTAATCCAAAATTTTGAGCCTTTTTTTCAGGTGTGCTTATATCTGCTATGTAAGCCGCTGCTGTTGTCATGCTGGCTCCCATTATACCTTGAAAAATTCTTCCTATAAATAGCCATGTTATTGTTGGGGCTATTGCCATTACCATATAGTTTATTCCAAAACCAAGTAATGATAATAGAATTATAGGTCTTCTTCCGTATTGATCACTTAAACCTCCTAAAACTGGAGCAAAAAGAAATTGAAGAGTAGCATATGAAAACATTAACCAACCACTATATTTTGCTGCTTCACTAATTGTTCCATCTATTAAATTTGTTAGTAGTGCTGGTATTACAGGGATAATGATACCAAGACCTGTTATATCAATAAATATTGTTATAAAAATAAAAAGTAGACTATAATTTTTTTTATTCATTTAAGAAGAGGGGAATTTAATGTTTAATTTTGTCAAACAAATATTTTTTTTAATTTACCTTAAAATAGACATTAACTTTTATGAAATCTAAAAATACAAATAGAAGAAAATTTATTGCAAAATCATTTGTTGCCCTGTCGGGAACTATGGTATTGTCATCATGTTCAAACAAAAAAAGTAATAATAATTATAAGGAAACTAATATTAATTTCAACAAGAAATATAAATGGAAAATGACAACTACATGGTCACCTAATATGCCAGTTCTAGGGGAAGGATGTAATCTTCTTTCTAAGTCGATATATAAAATGTCAGGTGGAAGGCTAGACATTAAAGTATATGGCGGTGGTGAATTAATTCCAAGTTTAGCATCTTTTGATGCCGTAAGTAATGGGGCTGTTGAAATGGGAAGTGGAGCATCTTACTATTGGGCTGGAAAAATTCCTGCGGCTCAATTTTTTTCATCGGTTCCTTTTGGAATGAATTCTAATCAGATGAACTCATGGATAATTTCTGGAGGTGGACATGAGTTATATAAAGAAATTTATGAACCATTTGGATTACTGCCTTTTCCTGGAGGAAATACAAGTATTCAAATGGGGGGTTGGTTTAATAAAGAAATTAATTCTATTTCTGATTTAAGAGGATTAAAAATGAGAATTCCTGGTTTTGGTGGAAAGGTTCTTTCAAAATCTGGTGGAACTGCAGTAACTGTTGCGGGGGCTGAAATTTATACTAATCTTGAAAGGGGAGTGATAGATGCTACAGAATGGATTGGTCCGTATCATGATTACCTAATGGGGTTTTATCAGGTCGCAAAATATTATTATTATCCCGGATGGCATGAGCCTGGAGGAGTGTTAGAGATAATTGTAAATAAAGAAAAATTTTATCAGTTACCTTCTGATCTTCAAGAAATTGTTGTTAAAGGGATAGAATCATTGAACATGTGGATGCATTGTGAGTTTGATTCTAAGAATAGCACATACCTTAACAAATTAATTAAAGAAGAAAATGTTGAACTTAGAGAATTTCCTAAAGATGTACTAGCATCTTTTAAGGAGAAATCTAAGGAGGTTATTAATGAGTTAATTGAAAATGATCCAAAAAGCAGAAAAATTTATAATGCTTATGAAAAGTTTAGAATTTCTTTTAAAGATTGGGCTAACGTCGGTGATAGGATGTATTATAATCTTTAATTATTAAGAATTTTTGGTATTATATAGATATAATCAGGATTATAAAATAAGAAGATTAAAAACAACAACTGAATAATTACAAAAGGAATAATTCCATAATAGATGTCTCTTGTTCTTATTTCTTTTGGTGCGACACTTTTTAAATAAAATAATGCAAATCCAAAAGGTGGAGTTAAAAAAGATGTTTGTAGGTTAATTGCGAGCAAAATTCCTATCCAAATCAAATCAATATTTAATGCTATTAAAATGGGAGTTATGACAGGAACTATTATAAATATTATTTCAATAAAATCTATAAAAAATCCAGCGATAAAAACAATAAATAATATTAATACAATAAAAAGTTCTGGTGTTAAGTTTGCTTGAGTAATTATATTAATTAGTATTTTATCACCTTCAAGACCTCTGAAAACTAGAGAGAACGAAGTTGCGCCAATTAATATCATAAATACTATGGAAGTTAAACTAGTTGTTTCTTCCATAATAATTTTTAGTTTTTTAAGATTCATATTTGCTTGAAAGTAACTTAATATCAATGCTCCCAATGCTCCTA
>Ga0208879_1001168_pt1 | contig 25255 bp, 25 predicted proteins | sample Knorr_S15_td_Bot_FD_185605 | JGI IMG/M metagenome (GOLD analysis project Ga0208879, IMG submission 185605) | Marine microbial communities from Southern Atlantic Ocean transect - Knorr_S15_td_Bottom_ad_5009_LV_A (SPAdes) (version 2) | ecosystem: Environmental > Aquatic > Marine > Oceanic | place...
GTTATTGAACAGGCTGGTAATGTTATAACGCCTAATGGAGTAGATGAAATAATTAAGAAAGACAGAATTTCCAGAAAATAATGTTAACCTGTACCAAATGATGTATATATATGTTAAAAATAAAAAAAGTTGTTTTATATCTCTTACTTCAGGAACTTCAAAAGAACTTTATGAGAAAGAGAAAGACATCAATTATATTCTTAAGACTTTAGTTATTTTATAGACAATAAATTATATTATAATATTTACTTTTTCATTCTTAAATTCCTTTTAAAGTTTTTGTAAATTGCAGGTATGAAAAAGTTATTATTTCTTTTACTATTTATTCCACTTATTTCTTTTAGTCAATCATATAAAGATGTGATGTCTATTAATTCAGTAGATATGTTTGTTAAAGTAGCTATTGAAAATGGATATGAGTTTGATAGTGTTGATGAAGATGACTGGGTTACTTATGGTTATAATATTGATAGGGATTCTATAGAGGGAAACAAATCAGGAAAATGGATTTATTATAATCAAAAAGACCATAGATTTGAGCTTGTATTCTCAAGAACATCATCTTTCTTTGGAATTAATCTTACAACCGATTTTTTAGAAGAAATAAGCCCATACGATATAATAGTCAAAGACATAAAAGAAAAATGTAAGTATTATAAAATCATTAACTACAAAGGAACTGCTTATGTTACGTATAGTTGTTCTGAATCTTCTTATAAAGGTAAAATTGGATTTGTTATTAAAGAAGGTTGGGGAATTATTAGACATTTTCCTGAAGAATAAATTAAACCATAGGCATATCTTCTTCTTTTAATTCCGCAACTTCTAATCCTTGAAGAAAAACAGGCTTAATTCTTAATAAATGGGCAAATTCTGTGCAAATGAAATATAAAAAAAAGGCTACATCTCTGCAACCTTTTGATTATCAAGCTCCTCCTCTAAGACTCGAACTTAGGACCCTCTGATTAACAGTCAGATGCTCTAACCAACTGAGCTAAGGAGGAGTATTGATTTAATATCTTTGTATAAGCCTATTAATAATCTCGGGGTAATCCTTTAAGTCATTAATATACTTTTTACTTTTCATACTCTTAATATGGGTTTCAATTTTTCTTGCTTGAACTCTGTCTTTGCATACTATTTTTAAAAATAGTTCCCAATCATTTGCTTTAGATGTGAAAGCCTTTTTATAAAACCCCAAATTATGTTCATTTAATCTCTCTTCAAAGTCAACAGTTTCACCAATATAAAATTGATTCAAAGCGTCAGAAAAAAGTATATAAACATTATTCTCAACCATAATTTAAAGAACTTTCTCACTCTTGCTCTAACCTCCCGATAGCTATCGGGTAGAGTTAAAGAATACTGTTTTCCGCTTTAGCGAGCGCAAATATAATTTTTTTTTAAATGAGAACAACTATTTTATTTAAAAAAATTAATCAAAAATAGCTTTATATATATCGTTGCCATTTACAAAAAGCACTAATGCAATTAATAATAAGAAACCTGTTATTTGTGCATATTCTAAAAACTTGTCGCTTGGCTTTCTTCCAGAAACCATTTCGTATAATAAAAACATGACATGACCTCCATCTAGTGCTGGTATTGGTAGTAAGTTTAAAACACCTAACATAATAGATAAAAAAGCTGTAAGCATCCAAAATGCTTGCCAATTCCATGTAGAAGGGAACATATTACCTATAGCCGCAAAACCACCTATTTGAGAAGCGCCTTTTTTAGTGAAAATATATTTAAATTGAGATAAATAATCTTTAACAGCCCAATATCCTAATAAAACACCTCCACTTATACTTTCAGTAAAAGAATAATTTTTATGATTTAACTTCAAAAAATTTAAATCTGAAATAATAGTAATTATTCCAATTGTGTTATTATTATTAGGGGTTATTTTTAAGTCTTTTTCAATTCCATCTCTTAACACTTTTAACGAAATACTTTGAGATTTCCTATCTCGGATTTTAGATTCTAAATCTGAAAAAAAATTTATGTTTACTCCATCAATTGAAACTAAAATATCACTTTTTAATAAGCCTGCTTTTGATGCTGGGGAATCCAAAACTACAGAATCTAATTTAAAAGGGTATCTAGGTAACATTGCCGGAAAATCTCCAGCCTCGAAAAGTTCTGGCCCTATAGTTTCAGGTAAACTTAATTTTTCAACAGTTCCGTTTATATGTTCAACAGTTACATGATTTACTTTCCTTAACAGCAAATGGCTGTTAATACTACGTATGTTTTCAAAAGGAGTGCCATCTACAGAAATGATTTTATCTCCGTCTTTAAATCCATATTTTTCTAAAGTCTTAGTAACGCTATAACCATATTTTATATCGTCTTTCTTAACATAATCATTACCCCAAACAAATAAAATCATAATATATAATACGAACGCCAAAATAAAATTAACAGTCACTCCTCCAAGCATTATAATTAAACGTTGCCAAACAGGTTTAGAACGAAATTCCCAAGGTTGAGGTGGTTTTGCCATTTGCTCGGTGTCCATGCTTTCATCAATCATTCCGGCTATCTTAACATAACCTCCTAGCGGAAGCCAGCCAATACCATAAACGGTTTCTCCTATTTTCTTTTTGAAAAGTGAAAATTTTATATCGAAAAATAAATAGAATTTTTCAACTCTGGTTTTAAATAATTTGGCAGGGATAAAATGCCCCAATTCGTGTAAAACAACTAGTATAGAAAGGCTCATTAATAATTGAGCAGCTTTTATTAAAAATACAGACATATGAAAATATTAACTTTACAAGCGCACAAAAGTAAGGCTTTATAATTACTTTAAAAAAGATAATTATTCATTACATTATATTTAACAACTATTTATGAAATTGAAAAAGTTAAGATGAGTTCATTGAAAAATTCTTTAGAACAATATTTCATTGTATTTTTGTGTCACTCTAATACAAATCCATATTAAATGTTGTCTTTTTTTAAAAAACTGAAGGTTTTAGCAATTGCTTTTTTTATTCTATCTGTAATTATTATTTCGATTATCTATAATATTTTAAACGTCGAAAAACCTTTACCAATATATCAACCCTCTCAAGTTAATGCCGAAATGGTTGATAGCACGATTCAGTATCAAAAAAAATATCATAAAATTGCTGATTTTAGTTTAATAAACCAAAACGGGAAAACGATTACCCAAGAAGATTACAAAGATAAAATTTATGTTGCCGATTTCTTTTTTACAACCTGCCAAACTATTTGTCCGATTATGACAGATAATATGTACGAGATTCAAAAAAAGATTATTACCGATAATGAAGTGATGCTTCTATCACATACAGTTACTCCCGAAATTGATACTGTTGCGCAACTAAAGCGTTATGCTAAAGAAAAAGGTGTTAACGCATCTAAATGGAATTTGGTTACTGGAGACAAAAAACAAATCTATGAGTTAGCCAGAAAATCGTATCTCGCAGTAAAAGATAATGGAAATGGTGGTCCTTTTGATATGATACATACCGAAAATTTTATGCTTATAGATAAAGAAAGACAAATACGAGGATTTTACGATGGTACAAATCCTGAAGATATAGAACGATTACTTAAGGATATAAAAAAGTTGAAAAATGTAGGTAAACTAAATTGGTTTCAAAATCTTTTTAATTAGTCTATCCATTATTATATAATTTCTGTTACTTTTGCTTCTTTATAATGAATCTAAATAAGGATGAGTTTTACAATTGCCGATTTAAAAAAAGGAGAGAAAGGTATCATTACTGATATTTCTTCGGAAGCAATACCGTTAAAATTATTAGAAATGGGATGCTTACCGGGAAATACTGTGGAGCTAATACAAGTAGCTCCTTTTGCAGACCCAATGTATCTTAACATAAACGGTTGTCATCTCGCAATTAGAAAAGAAACTGCAGCATTAATTGTAATTGAAAAAACATTAAATGAGTAAACAAATTAATGTTGCACTGATTGGAAATCCAAATACTGGCAAAACTTCAGTCTTTAATGCGCTCACAGGTTTAAATCAAAAAGTGGGGAATTATCCTGGAATTACCGTCGAAAAAAAAGAAGGCATCTGTAAACTTCCGCGTGGTGTTAAAGCACATATTTTAGATTTACCAGGCACTTATAGTTTAAATGCTTCTTCTATAGATGAAAATCTTGTTATTGAATTGCTTCTAAATAAAAATGACAAAGATTTTCCTGATGTTGCTGTTCTGATAAGTGATGTAGAAAATTTAAAGCGAAACCTTCTTCTTTTTACTCAAATAAAAGACTTGAAAATCCCTACAATCTTGGTCATTAATATGTCTGATAGAATGGTACGAAAAGGTATTACTTTAAATCTTCCGCTTTTAGAACAACACCTTCATACCAACATTGCTTTAATCAGCACTCGTACAAATATAGGTATTCAACACTTAAAAGATTTAATAAACAACTATAAAAACTTATCACTCGAACCCTGTTTAGACACCTCAACTATCGATGAAGATTACTTTAAAAGATTAAAAAAAGCTTTCCCAAATCAAGACCTTTATAAACTTTGGCTTGTCATTACTCAAGATGTAAATTTCGGAAAAATGACTCGACAGGAATTAGATATTTCTGAATTCAAAACAAAGTCAGATTCCGAACTAAAACGTCTTCAACTAAAAGAAACTATAAAACGCTATCAATTTATTAACAATCTTTTAAAAGAAGGGCAAACTATAGATGCTTCAAAAGCTATAGGATTAAGAGAAAAATTCGATCGTATTCTCACACACAAAGTTTGGGGTTATGTTATTTTTTTCGTCATATTGCTTACCATTTTTCAGGCTATTTACGATTGGGCAATTGTGCCAATGGATTTTATTGATACTTCGTTTGCATCACTTGCCGATTGGGTTAAAACAACCCTTCCGCCTGGCATTTTTACCAATCTGGTAGCCGAAGGTATTATAGCGGGCATTGGTGGTGTCGTTATTTTTATACCTCAAATTGCATTTTTGTTTTTATTTATTTCCGTGCTTGAAGAAAGTGGCTATATGAGTCGCGTCGTTTTTTTAATGGATCGGGTTATGCGTCGTTTTGGATTAAGTGGTAAAAGTATCGTTCCGTTAATTGCTGGAACAGCATGTGCCATTCCGGCAATTATGTCAACACGGAATATTGAAAACTGGAAAGAGCGTTTAATTACCATTTTAGTAACGCCATTTACAACCTGTTCTGCAAGACTTCCTGTATATTTAATTATTATTGCGCTTGTAATTCCTGAAGGTCGCCTTTTAGGTTTAAGTTATCAAGCACTAACATTAATGCTACTCTATCTTATTGGATTCGGGATGGCGGTGTTTTCGGCATATATTTTAGATAAAATCTTAAAAACTAACCACAAAACATTTTTTGTTATCGAAATGCCGAGTTATAAAATTCCGCTTTTAAAAAATGTAGTTATTACTGTCATTGAAAAAACCAAAACATTTGTATTTGAAGCAGGAAAAATAATTTTAGCAATCTCCATCATTTTATGGGTTTTAGCTTCTTATGGTCCAGGAAAACAATTTAATAATGCTGAAACTATTATAAGTGCAGAATACCAAAACTTAAATGACACAGAATTAGAAGATAAAATTGCAGCACATAAATTAGAATATTCTTATATAGGAATTATAGGAAAAACCATTGAACCAGCCATAAAGCCTTTAGGTTACGACTGGAAAATTGGCATAGCTTTAGTCACGTCTTTCGCAGCAAGAGAAGTATTTATTGGCACACTTGCAACTATATATAGTGTGGGAAGTGCCGATGGAAAACAAGTGGATACGATAAAAAATAAAATGGCTGCTGAAGTCTATTCTGACGGAACTAAAGTTTTTACTTTAGCTTCAGGAATTTCGTTATTGCTGTTTTACGCCTTTGCCATGCAGTGTATGAGCACATTGGCTATTGTAAAACGCGAAACCAATACCTGGAAATGGCCATTAAGTCAATTATTTGGTATGTCAAGTATTGCTTATATTATAGCTTTAATAGCTTTTCAGTTGTTGAAATAAAAAGATATTTAAATCGACTAAAAAATAATGAATAGTACCCTACAAACTATATTTGTGATTATTACAGTGAGCTTTGCTGTTTTGTTTTTAGTGAAAAAATTCTTGTGGAATCCAAAAAAGAAGAAGAACTCTTGTGATAACGATGATTGTGGTTGTCATTAAACAAATTTAGTTTATTGTTGAAAGCAGTTAATTTTCTTATTATTAAAATAACCGCCAAACCTGAGCCACTAAAAATGTAATCACAAATCCCATAATTACAGGCAAAATTGAGGCAACCGTTGTCCATTTTACACTGTTGGTTTCCTTGTAAATGGTATAAATGGTTGTACTGCAAGGATTATGTAACAAACTGAATAACATTAAATTAACTGCTGTTAGTAAGGTCCAGCCACCTGCTTTTAAAATATCTCCCGTTGCATTTGCCGAATCCAATTCAAACATTACTCCTACACCCTCACCTCCAGGAATCCCACTTGCCATAACTGTTAACATTAAAATAGTTGGAATCACAATTTCATTTGCTGGAATAGCAACAATGTATGCCAGTAAAATAACACCGTTCATTCCTAAAAGAAAACCAAAACCATCCAAAGAATTAATCGTTAGAGTAGCTATGCTTTCGTTCCCTATATAAATATTTGAAATCAACCAAATAACAGCTCCTGCCGGTGCTGCAAAAAGTATAGCCCGCCATAAAACAATTATAGTTCTATCGATTAAAGAGGTATAAACAGTTTTCCAAAACCGTGGTGGACGATATGGTGGTAACTCTAAATTAAACGTGGAAACTTCTCCTTTTAAAACTGTTTTTGTTAATGCCCAAGACGTAAAAAACATGAAAAATATTCCTAAAATTGCAATTCCAATAACTGCCGATAACGATGCAATTGCAGAAAAAGAAGCTGGAACTACAGCTCCAATAAAAATGGTAGCAATTAAAATTTGCGTTGGCCAACGACCATTACATAAAGAAAAATTATTAGTTATAATTGCGATTAATCGTTCTCTTGGGCTGTCAATTATTCGAGTTGCTACCACTCCAGCGGCATTACACCCGAAACCCATACTCATAGTTAACGCTTGTTTGCCATGTGCTCCGGATTTTTTAAACATATAATCCAAATTAAATGCAACTCTAGGCAAATAACCAAAATCTTCGAGAAGTGTAAACATTGGAAAGAATATTGCCATTGGTGGTAACATTACAGCAATTACCCAGGCTACTGCAAGATAAACGCCATCAATTAAAAACCCATCTAACCACCAAGGCATTCCAATGCTTGATGCAAAACCTTTTAATGCTGGATGCATATTATCTAATAATAAATTCGCCAACATTGCCGAAGGGTAATTAGCTCCTATAATAGTAAGCCAAAGAATCACTCCCAAAATCATAAACATGATTGGGAAACCCCAAGTTTTACTAGTTACAATTTTATCTATTTTAGAATCTAAACGAAACCGTTTTTTTTCATTATCAATACTTACAGACCCATTTGCAATTTCTGATGCATCTGCATAGATTCCTTCAGCAAGACCATCATGAAAATCGTCACCAATTTTCCAGCGTAAATCACTTGATAAGGCTATTATATTATCTATAGAATTTTTATTCATGTCATTCCTGCAAAGGCAGGAATCTTATCCTGTCCTTCTAAATAAAGTTATATATTTCTATTTTAAATCTAATACCATTAAACTAATTCTCCCGTTTTTAAGGCTTCAATAATTTGAGTGTCGCCTTCTAATAATCTGAAAGCTATCCATCTGCTATTTGGTATAGATGGGAATTGTTTTATAATTTCAGTACTCAATTTTTTTACAGCATTTTCAATATTTTCAGGCACATTTTTAATTTGATGTGGCTTACAAATTATTTTTCCTGTTGCAACCTCATTTATGGTTTGAATTAAATCAGGTATTCCTTCACTAAACCGTGCACTTGTTGGTACTACAGGAATACCTAAATCTCTGGCTAAAGTTCTTACATCAATCTTGATATTGCTTCGTTTAGCCTCATCCATTAAATTCAAGCACAAAACCACTTTATCCGTTATTTCTAAAATTTGTAAAACCAAATTGAGATTTCGCTCCAGTCTACTAGCGTCTACAACAATAACTGTAACATCTGGTTTCCCAAAAAGAATAAAGTTTCGTGCAACTTCCTCGTCTTGCGAAGTGGAAAGTAAAGAATAGGTTCCCGGTAAATCTATGAGTTTAAATTTTTGAGCATTATACTCGAAAGCACCTTCGGCCCTTACTACTGTTTTTCCTGGCCAATTCCCTGTATGCTGTCGCAACCCTGTCAATGCGTTAAAAACAGTACTCTTACCTGTATTTGGATTTCCAGCCAATGCCACAACAAAATCGAAGTTTTTGGTATTCACTCCTAATTTCTTTAAGCCTTTTGCATTAAAATGAGAGCAAGTATCACAAGCACTGCTAACTTTGTTTTCCATAATCTTAATCTTTCTTAATAAGTATTTTTGATGCTTGGTCTTTTCGCAAAGCAATAGAAGTTCCTTTAACCAAATAGGCTATTGGGTTTTTCATTGGGCTTATTAAATCTATACTTATTTTAGTTCCTTTTACAAAGCCTAAATCTAATAATCGCCTTCTATTATCTCCTCTGCTTTCTTTTGATATTCCTAAAATACGAGCTGTTTCATTTTCTTTAAGACTTGATAATCTCACCATATTTTCTTCAACTATTTCATCTTTTTCAAGAACAGCAACTGTAATATTTGCCGCAACAATTGGTGCCAATATAAACTCTTCTCCTTCAGCATAAAAAACGATTCTTTGATTATTATTCTCAACCATTCTTATTTGAGAACCAATATGGATGTTCTCAGCAATAATTTGTTTGTAAATTACATCTGGTTCGTCTTCAATATGAATAATTTTTCCAACAGCATTTACTGCTAAAGAAGATAAAAACTCTCCATTAACATCTGCTACTTTTCCCGATTTTGTTGGTATTGGATCGCCATGCGGATCGTAAATTGGGTTTCCTAATTGTGTCGCTAATACATTGGTTTCTTCAGGGCTTAATTCGTGCTCTTTCAATTCTGCCATGTCATGCCATTCTGCTTTAGCGTAACCTGTTTTTTCGGCCAAATATTTTTCCCAAAGTCTGTGCACTCTAACAATGCGCAAAGCATAATCTCTTCCGGAGTTGGTTAATTTTAAAACATCCCCTTCAAATTGTATTAATTCGTTAATTGACATTTTTTTTATAACATCTACAATAATACTATTGTTGAATTTTAATGCGCTGGTTAAACTGTTTATATTTACTTCGTTTCCAGAATTTTCGCCGTGATACAATTGTTTTAAAATATCTTCAATAACTGTTTTTTCATTGGATTTTAAATTGTTCTTAATCAACCAAAACCAGCCATTTCTTGGTCTAAATAACAGGTAACCTAAAAATGAAACTGCAAAAAATATTAGTAAAGCGAATACTGGATTATAGTTCATTTTAATTAATTTTTACATACATATTACTTGCTATCTCTTTAGAAATAGTCAACTCCGAATCATTAATTTTAATGGTCATGGATTCGTCAAAAGGCTCTTTGGTTAAAACCTGAATGTCTGTTCCTAAAGCAATATTATTTTTGTCTAGATATTTAAGGAAGTTAGCCGAAGAATCTCTTACACCAACACAAGAACAATTAACGTTTTGATTTACTTGTGATAAAAAGATTTTCTGAGATTTTTGTAAGTTTCCTTCTCTATCTGGAATTGGATCGCCATGTGGATCGTGAGTTGGAAAGTTTAATAAGGCATCTATCCCGTTTATTAATTTTTGAGACTTAATATGCTCTAACTGTTCTGCAACATCGTGAACCTCATCCCAGGAAAAGTTAAGCTTTTCTACAAGGAATACTTCCCACAATCGATGCTTTCTAACAACATTAGCAGCAATTACTTTACCCTTTTTGGTTAAAGAAACACCTTTATATTTTTTATAATCGACGAGGTCTTTTTTGGCTAGTTTTTTTAGCATATCTGTAACCGAAGATGCTTTGGTGTTCATCTTATCTGCAATAGCATTTGTACTTACTGCAATACTGCCTTGTTTCCCTAAATGAAAAATGGCTTTTAAATAATTTTCCTCGGATTGTGTAACCAAAATAATTGTTTTAAGGTCACAAATATACATAAATTTACTTAAAGGTAAAAAAATATTTAGATAAGTCTAAATTTTGATTTACCTTTGCGAAATAACAGGCTGAAAATGGTTGATTCATTGTTTTGATATAGATTAAATGTTTAAGTTCATAAAAATAATCACATGAAGTTTAATTTTCTAACACTAATAATTGTTGCTCTTTGCCTGGTTTTAGGCGTTTCTTGCGAAGATACTCTGATACCTGCTCCTAATGAAAATGAACTTTTAGATGGTCCCATTGAAGGCCTTACCACCGCACAGCAAATTCAATTCCTAAGTGGAGACGAAGCTTTTGGGGATGTATTTACTATTGAGAAAGGACTAGGTCCAATTTTCGTAGCTAATCAATGTGCCAGTTGCCATACAGGAGATGGAAGAGGAACGCCATTTGTTCGCTTTACACGTTTTGGACAGCCTGACACCTTGGGGAACCAATTTCTTGATATGGGAGGTCCTCAACTTCAGCATAAAGCGATTCCGGGTTATCTCCCAGAACAACTTCCTGCTGGAGCAACATTTACCGACTTAATTGCACCTCCAGTAACTGGACTTGGGTTTTTAGATGCGGTAAGCGATGAAGACCTTATTGCACTTTCAGACCCAAATGATGCTAATGGTGATGGTATAAGTGGTAGACCACATTGGAATAACATTCCCGATTATGTCACGTTAAGACCAAACAGCATCTCTCAAAATGGTAGATACATTTCCCGATTCGGAAAAAAAGGAGCTGCTTACGATTTATTACATCAAACATCAGGAGCTTATAATCAAGATATGGGGGTTACATCACTCTTTGAATCCATAGATCCTTACAGTGGTCTGGAAGAAGATCCAGAAGTTAGTACACAAACGATAAATGATGTCGTTTTCTATCTTAAAACATTAAAAGCGCCTCTTCGCCGAGATGAAAGCAAACCAGAAGTAATTTCTGGAGAACAATTATTTTCACAAATACAATGTGCTTCTTGCCATATGCCAACTTTAAATACAGGATACTCACCGATTGATGTGCTATCTTATAAAGAATTTCATCCATATACCGATTTATTGCTTCACGACATGGGATCTGAATTAGATGACAGTTACACCGAAGGATTCGCAGAAACATCAGAATGGAAAACACCGCCATTATGGGGACTTGGCTTATCTAAAGACGCACAAGGAGGTTCCTATTTTTTAATGCACGATGGACGTGCTTTAAGCATTGAAGCAGCTATTTTATTACATGGAGGAGAAGCCGAACAAGCTAAAATCAATTATACACAACTTTTGGAAATAGAAAAACAGCAGCTCATCGCATTTCTAGAATCTCTTTAATTATGAAGCGTAGAAAATTCATTAAATCCTGTTGTTATACTACTATTGGTATCACATTAGCGGGTTCTTTTTTACAGTCCTGTGGTTCTATTTATTATGCTTCGGTTAGCCGTAATGCAAATAAATTGGTGATTGCAAAATCTGAATTTTGGCAATTAAAGAAGGATAAAAAAGTCTATCGCTCTTTTGTCTTGATCAAAACTGAAGATTCCGAGTTTCCAATTTGTATTTATAAAATAAAAGAAGACACCTACGTCGCATCATTATTAAAATGTACGCATAGAAGTTGTGAGCTTAATGTAGGAGGAGGCATTTACAGTTGCCCTTGTCACGGAAGTGAATTTTCGGTACAAGGAGATGTTTTAGAAGGTCCTGCCGAAGACAAATTAAAAACATTTAAAACAGAAACTGACAATGAGAACATATACCTTTCTTAAGACTAAACCGTTTCTATTAGGCCTTTTGTTATGCGCTATAGGCGGAACAATAAACGCCCAAGAAAAGATTGTAACTCGAGTTCCTGCAGATACCTCAAAAACATCTTTAAATATGGATGCCGTTTATAATCGGCCGTTTCTAGCTCTCAAAAATACTCCTGTTGCTTTAGGTGGTTATCTTGAAGCAAATTCTATCTATAGTTCTGAAGATGGTGTATCTGAAGGATTATCCTTTCAAGCTCGAAGACTCACCATATTCATGTCGGCAACTATAAGTAAACGTATAAAATTTCTGTCAGAAATAGAGTTTGAAGACGGAACTAAAGAAATAGGAATCGAGTTTGCAGCTATAGATGTCGCATTCTATCCTGCACTTAATTTTAGAGGTGGTATTATTATGAATCCTATTGGTGGTTTCAACCAAAATCACGACGGCCCAAAATGGGAATTTGTGGAACGTCCTGATGTTGCAGTAAACTTACTTCCTGCAACTTGGTCTAACGCAGGATTTGGTTTATATGGAAAAACACACAAAGATAATTGGATCTTTGGTTACGAGGTTTACCTTACTAACGGATTTGATAATAGCATTATTGATAACGAAGAAAATAAAACCTTCCTTCCTGCGGCTAAAGAAAATGAAGACCGTTTCGAAGAAAGCAACAGCGGAAAAGCACTTTTTACAGGAAAAATTGCTATAAAAAACAGAAAGTTAGGCGAAATTGGGTTTTCATACATGGGTGGTGTTTACAATAAATTTGAAGAAGAAGGCCTTACGCTTGACAAAAAAAGAAGGGTGGATGTTTTTGCTATTGACTTCAAAACCACAATTAAAAAAACGGGGAGTTATATTGTTGGGGAAGCGGTACTGATTAAAGTAGATGTTCCAGACACCTTTACACAACAATATGGCACAAAACAGGTCGGTGCTTTTATTGATGTTGTGCAACCCATATTAAAAAGAAAGGTCCTAGATTGGGACAATGCCACCCTAAACCTTGCTGCTCGTTTTGATTATGTAGACTGGAATGTAGGAACATTTAATGAAACCCAAACTGATATTGGAGATAATTTATGGGCAATTACACCTGCCATTAGTTTCAGGCCATCAGCACAAACGGTTTTCAGATTAAATTACCGATACCAATGGCAAAAAGATATTTTAAATAATTCAGCAGCAAAAACAGCAACATGGTTATTTGGGTTTAGTACTTATTTTTAGAATTAAAATTCCATATCAAGTGCAGAATGATAAATAATCTAAAAACCCCTCTCCTTCTGCAGACGCTCGTAGGCTTCTTGCACTTGTCTAAACTTTTCTTTAGCGCCTTTTTGGTGTTCTTTACCTAAATGCATCACTTTATCTGGATGGTATTTTTTTACCATTTTACGATAGGCTTTTTTAATTTCAGTATCTGAAGCAGTCTTTGTAATCTCTAAAATTTTATAGGCATTTTCCTTGCTACTATAAAACATGGCTTTAATACTTTCAAAATCAGGGGTACTAATCCCTAAATAACTTGCAATAGTATGTATTATTCTTACTTCATCATCAGTAACCAAACCATCTGCTTTTGCAATACCAAACAAAAAATGCATTAGTTGTAAACGTGACGGATGATCCATCATTTGCTTAATCTGTAAGCAAACTTGACGCGTAGAAATATTGGTTTGCTTGTTTATGTTTTTAAAAAGTTTAAAAGCATGGTTTGCACGTTCCTTTCCATACATGCCAACAAATTGTTGGCGTACAAAATCTAATTCACGTTGATCTTGTTTACCATCAGCTTTTATAACTATTGACGACAAAATAAGTAAGCTAATTTCAAAATCGCCAGATTGTGTTTGTCTATGTTGAAATGCTCTTCTCCCTCTAGTTTGTGTGGTAGCTTCTCTATTTCCCATCGCATCTACAACACTTCCTAATGCCAATCCAATAATTGCTCCAATTGGTCCTCCAAACGACCAACCTATTGATGCACCTATCCATTTTGAAAAACCCATGTAAGTATAAATTTTATTTATCGTCAAACCTATATATAATATTCTATTTAAAAAAAGAAATACTATAAATAAAGGTTCACTCTGACTTATTTATTAAAATAAAAATTATCAGAGTAAGTATAATATTTGTTATTTGATTGTATCGTTAATTTGTTACACAATTGTTTATCTTTGCAAGATATTTTAATAAACATAAATTTTAAAAATATGTATCCAGCAGAATTAGTAAAACCAATGCGTGAAGATTTAACCAATGTAGGGTTTGAAGAATTACATACTGCCGAAAGTGTAGAAGCAGCAATAGCAAAAGAAGGAACAACTTTAGTCGTTGTAAATTCGGTTTGTGGTTGTGCCGCTGCCAATGCACGTCCTGCAGCTAGAATAAGTATACAAAACACAAAACATCCAGATCATTTAGTAACTGTTTTTGCAGGTGTTGATGCTGAAGCTACCAATAAAGCAAGAGAATATATGATTCCGTTTCCACCAAGTTCGCCTTGTATGGCATTATTTAAAGATGGTGAATTAGTACACATGTTAGAACGTCACCATATTGAAGGTCGCCCAGCTGAACTGATTGCAGAAAACTTGATTGATGCTTATAACGAACATTGTTAAAAGGAAGTCGATAGCTCAAGGACAGAAATTTTTTAAATTATCAAACCACGATTTTATCGTGGTTTTTTTGTGCATAATGCACATTTTATTATTTATTTTTGAACCATGATAAAACTGTTAGCTTATCCTTTAACCATAATTTACTACTTCTTTTTCGGGTTGACCTTATTGATTTTTCATCCTATTCAATGGGTATGTTTTAACGTTTTTGGTTATCAGGCACATAAAAAAAGTGTGGATTTTATGAATCTTTTCTTAATGCGTTGCTTACACATTTTGGGTTCGAGATATTCGTATTCTAATCCTCATAAAATAGACAAAAATCAGCCTTTAATTATCGTCGCAAACCATCAAAGCATGAACGATGTTTCAGTAATATCGTGGCATATGAGAGCATTTCATCCTAAATTTATTAGTAAAATAGAATTGGGGAAAAGCATCCCTAGCGTGTCCTATAATTTACGTCATGGGGGTTCGTTATTAATAGACAGAAAGAAACCTATTCAAACTATTAAAGCTATAAAGGAATTTGGGATATATATAGAAAGAAAGAAATATGCCGCTGTTATTTTTCCTGAAGGTACGCGTAGTAAAAATGGTGTGCCAAAGGAATTTCAAACCTTTGGATTGTTAACTTTATTTAAAGAGATGCCATCTGCAATTGTAGTGCCAATTACTATTAATAATTCATGGAAAACGATCTGTTACGGAAAATTTCCAATGGGCTTAGGAACTCATATTACATTTATGGTGCATAAACCCTTAAAAATTGCTAATTTTGCAGATAAAGAAATACTAATTAATAGTATTGAAACTACTATTAAAAGTCATATTAAACTCTAAAAAACGATATGTCATTAAAAAATATAAGATTGGAAGTAATGCAGCTTTTGGAAAAGGATGTTGACTCTTTAATACAAAAATATCTTATACCTGCTGAAGATATTTGGCAGCCAACAGATTTTTTGCCAAATTCAAAAAAAGACAGCTTTTTTGAAGATGTAAGAGAAATACGTGAATTAGCAAAAGAGTTGCCTTATGACCTTTGGGTGGTTTTAATTGGAGATATGATAACCGAAGAAGCCTTACCAACATACGAATCTTGGTTAATGGATGTTGAAGGTATCGATCAAGTAGAAGGAAACGGATGGTCCAAATGGATAAGACAATGGACTGCCGAAGAAAACAGGCATGGAGATGTGCTAAATAAATACTTATATCTTTCTGGTAGAGTAAACATGAAAGAAATTGAAATAACAACACAACACATGATTGCAGATGGTTTTGATATTGGAACCGACAGAGACCCATATAAAAACTTTGTATATACCAGTTTTCAAGAACTTGCTACCTACGTTTCTCATAATCGTGTGGCTAAATTTGCAAAAAAGTATGACAATAAGCAACTTGCAAAAATGTGTAAAATTATTGCTGGAGACGAAATGAGACATCATCACGCATATAGTGAGTTTGTAGAACGCATTTTTGAAGTGGACCCTAGCCAAATGATGATGGCTTTTCATTATATGATGAAGAAAAAAATAACAATGCCAGCAGTATTTTTAAGAGAATCTGGCAAAAAAATAGGAACTGCATTTGAAGAATTTTCTAATACCGCACAGCGCATAGGCATATATACAGGTAAAGATTATGTTGAGATTCTAGAAAAACTGATAAAACGTTGGGAAATTGATAATATTACCAGTCTTACAGAGGAAGCAGAAAAAGCAAGAGATTACTTAATGAAACTTCCTGCAAGATTATTACGTATAACGGAACGCATGATTATACCCGAAAATTCTTTTCAGTTTAAATGGGTAGAACCTGCAAAATTATAAGACCAAAAAGATATAAGACCGCTTCGCTCAAAGAAAAAAGACAAAGGACTTGATTTTAGTTTCCTGATAATCAGTTATATACTAATCGTGAAAAATAAAGGTTTAAATTATTACTTTTAACCTAAAATGGATGAAGATATTATTTCCAAAACCATAGCTTTTGTAAAAGAGCGCCTTTTAAATGCTGAAGGTGGTCACGATTGGTTTCATACACATCGTGTGCTTAAAAACGCACAACTTATTGTAAAAACAGAAAATGTGGACATGATTGTGGTGTCTTTAGGAGCTTTACTACACGATATAGCCGATAGTAAGTTTTATAATGGTGATGAAGGTATTGGTCCAAAAATATCGAGAGAGTTTTTATTTAAAAACAATGTGGATAGTACTATAATTGAACATGTTATTCAAATTATTGAAAACATTTCTTTTAAAGGAGGTAAAGAGAATCAAAAGTTTCGCTCTCCCGAACTAGATGTTATACAAGATGCCGACAGGCTAGATGCCATTGGCGCTATAGGTATTGCTCGTTGTTTTAATTATGGGGGCTTTAAAAACAGAAAGATATATGATCCAGAAATTAAACCAAACTTAAAAATGACAAAGGAAGAGTATAAAAACTCTTCTGCGCCAACCATAAACCACTTTTACGAAAAATTATTGCTTCTTAAAGACCGAATGAACACGAAAACTGGACGCCAAATTGCTGAAAAGCGCCATCAATATATGGAGCGATTTTTAAAACAGTTTTATGCTGAATGGGATGGTGTAAAATAGTGTTTGAGAAAAGGCTTTATTTATATAGAAACATATCTAATGTTACTTTTTGCAACTGTTTATCTAGCTTAATTACCTTTATGTCTTTAGTTTCATTAGCTAGACCATAGTTTCTATAAACCGTATATTTTAAATAGGTTGGGTTTAACTCATCTGCTTTACTTAAACATTCAATATTAATAATCCACTCACCAGAAACATAATCATCGATTATAAATTCTTCAATATGGTATCCGTTTTTTATCTCATCCAATAGTCGTTCTTTATTTTCAAATCGGGTGTGAGACCATTTAAAAAATTTCTTTTGTGGGTTCACAAATTGCAATTCAAACTCTGTGCTTGGGTCGTTCCACTCAAAAACAATTCGCATATCGTATTTAAAATCGGCTTTTAGATAATCGGCATGAATGTTTGCAAAATTTATTTTACTTCTATGTTTGGCTAATAAATGCATGAATTCACTAGTAATAACTTTTTCCAAACCTTTAAAATCTACATTTTCTATTTGGTTATTTAGCATTTTACCATAAAGCTCCATCGCTTCAGTATAATACCCCGTAGTAGTATAGCTAAGAGCTAAATCACGATAGGATTGTGTGTCATTTGGGCGTAATTCTATAATTCGTTTATAGATGTGTTTTGCCTGTTCAAATTTTTCCAACTCCTCTAGTTTATAAGCAAGGGTTGTTAGTGCTTTGGGGTTATTATAAGCAACGGAAGCAATATTAGATAAAATTGTGTAAGCCTTATCTTTATTCCATTTCTTAAAATAATCAGACACATCTAGATAATAAGGGGTAGATAAAATCGTCTTTTGCTGTAAATGCTTAGAATAAATAGTTAAAGCATTTTTATAAGATATTGCTGTTTCAAATTCTCGCAAGTAACTTGGTGTTTCTTTTACGGATTCTATAAGAAGAATACCGTTTTCTACATAATCATTTCCTTTAACCAATGCGCTATTAATTTTCCTTTTCCCTTTACCACCCGTCATAAACTTTGTAACAATTTTTATTACTCCTCCATTACCTACAGTGCCATATTTAACAGTTGCTGCTAATGATTTTAAGATGGTAATACTTTCGATATCTTGTGGATTAATATATGGTGGATTATCGGTGTAAATTGCTCCGTCAATATCGAAAATCACATAAGAAACATTAAAAATAGAAGACCACCCTCTCATAATAAATTTAGGATTGTTAGGGTCTAGCCCCACTGTTTTTACACCTGCAAAATTTCCACGGATAACATCTGCTAAAGTAGTGTGGTGTGGTTTAATGTCTTTTGATGTTATTGTATTTAAGGAGTACCCAATTGCATCTTTGCTACTCTTACCAAATCCTGTAACAACCTCTTCTTCTTTTTTTGTTTTTCCTTTAAGTAAGACCTCATCCAGAAGTTCTCCAATAAGTTTCATAAGAATATATATCTCTTTAGAATTTGAAACCAAAACTTCTTTTTCTTCCATCCCAAAGTAATTAACTACTAATATATCATCCTCTTTAGCTTTAATCTTAAAGTATCCAAAAGCATCAGATTGTGATTCTATAAAGGTGTTTTTTACTCGTATTGTAGCTCCTTGAATTGATCCTGCCACATAAAAAACTTTACCGTACAATAAATCCTTTTCGATAGTCTCATTGTCGTTTACATTAGTATAAATTTCATTGTCTTCAATTTCATTTATCATAAAATCAAGTCCTTGGTTAGAGCTTATTTTACTTAAATTAATATAATGACCATCAGCATAGAAGGCAGTTTTTTGCAAAGCTAAATGATTTGCATCTGTCAAAGAATTAATACAAAATGTTGGAATATACACTTCGGATTGTAGCGGGGAAAAATTGTCAATTCCAGAGCTAAAAAGTAAAATCGCATCTGCATTAAATGTGTTTGTTTTTAAAATGTTTTTAAAACCGGAAGCCCCATCGTAATCACTATTTTGTAAATAGGTAATTAATTCGCTAGCATCTCCTTTTAGGATAGTAAATATTCTAGTATTACTACGTGTATTATTAAACTTTATAACTTCTATTTCTACTTCTTTTAAGGTCAATAAGTACTTTGATAAAAGATTAAATTCTTGTTTCGAAAACCTTTTTTTCATGTGTTTAGAAACATCGTAATACAAGGTAATTTTTTTAGGAAGTTCTCTACTATTAGAGACATTATCCGTTGCAGATACTGGGAATGAAGTTAATAGGGTAAAATTCATCCCAATATGAGAATATCGTGTCCATTTATCTTGGCTAATTAGTCTTAAAAAGGACAGGCCTTTAGCTGCCGAAATTGCAAAATTTATATCTTTCCCATAAACTTCTACTAGCTCAATACCTATAACCACATCATCACTAACCTCAATATTATAGGGTCTCAAGTCGATACTTTAAAAGATATTATTAGTATTGGTAATTTTTATGAATATCAACCTATTATTGGTAGGGGAGATGCCTCTTATGGTAATTTCCTAAAAGGGAATGGTAAAGGAGGTTTTATGTCAATTGAACCACGAAATTCAGGTTGGACAATAAACGGAGAAGGACGTGATTTAAAGTTAATCAAGAATAAAAATAAGAAAAGTAAACCGATTATTTTGGTTAGTATAAATGATAACTCTCCTATATTTTTTAACTATTCAAACTAATCATCAGACATAGAAGGTGGTAAAATTTCACTTCCCCAACTTGTTGGTTTTTTTCCCATATTCAATTCCAATACCGCTCCATTTTTTATATCAGAATGCTTGAACCAAGATTGGTGAAATGGTTTCCCATTCCAGCTAGCCGATTGTACATAAATATTTTTGTCGGAATTATTATTGACAATAATTTTAAATGTAGCCCCATTACCAAGATCAATAGTGGTTTTATCAAATTGTGGGCTAGTAATTAAATAAATATCCTGTCCTGCCACGGGAAAGAATCCCATAGAATGAAAGGCAAACCATGCCGACATTGCTCCAGAATCATCATTTCCAGGTAAACCACCTCGACTCGTATTGTAATTAGCATTAATAATTTCTTGAACCAATTTGGCTGTTTTATCCTGTCTTCCAGCATAAATATAAAGACATGGCGTTAAAAATCCAGGTTCATTATTTACATTATAAAAACCTTCATCAAAAAAGGTATCTAGCCTATTGACAAATGCATCTTTCCCGCCACATAAATCAATTAATTTCTTCATGTCATGTGGTACATAAAAAGAATATTCCCAAGTATGACTTTCGTAGAAAAACTCAGTCCAATATCCAATTTCCTGAAACATATCATAATTCATATCCCATGAACCATCACTATTTCTAGGCCATATAAATCCTTTAAATCCGTGGTCTTCAATAGGTCGCCAAAGATTTATCCAGTTATTGGCTCTTTTTTTATATTTTTCATAATCGGAAGTTTTACCCAAACCTTTAGCCACTGTTGCAATAGCCCAATCATTACTAGCATATTCAAGGGTTCTAGAACCTGCTCTTTCATAATCGCTTGAAATATAGCCTAAATTGTTATAATCGTGTATGCCTCCACGGCCTTCTTTTTGCTCACTTCCTCCTGGAGGGACTTCAGCATTTTTAACCATTGCTTGATAGGCTTTTTCGTAATCAATACCTCCAAGCTCTTTAACAAATGCTTCGGCAATAACCATATCGGTATTACTTCCTCCTTGTGTTCTCCCATTATCGTTACCACTTCTACCATCGGGCATATAGCCGTCGTGTTCATAAATATCGACCATCGATCTAATAATGTCTGTATGTCGTTTAGGGTTTATCAATGTTAATAATGGATTTGTAGATCTGTAGGTATCCCAAATGGCATAATAATCATCGTAATAAGGAACATCTGAATTCCATTTTGGATTCTCCCCAGTACGGTCTGAGGGCATTAATTGACTGTGATAAAGTGCCGTATAAAACATTTTCTTCAAATCTTCGCTACCGCCTTCTACTCGAACTTTGCTAATAGCATCACCCCATTTTTTTTCTGCTTGGCTTACGACTTCTTGAAAATTCCAATTAGGAATTTCGTTTTCTCTATTCGCTCTGGCTTTTAACCTGCCCAAAAATGAAATGCCTACTTTCATTTTAATTACTTGGTTAGCACTGGTTTTGAATTTTAAAAATGCTGCTGTTCTTTCACCAGTATCAGCTTCTAACTTTGAATTTAAATTAATCTTTCCAGATTTAATAGTACCATAGGCATCGGCAGGAGTATCAATTTCGGCACTAAAATATACGGTATATGCCCCTCCTTTATTCCAACCACCTCTTATACGAGTATAGCCTTCAATAATCGTTTCTGAAACAAATTCAATTTCCGAACCAACAAAAGTCTGTGCCTCTGTTCGGTTATCTCCATAATCTAAAAAACTTCCTGCATCAATTAATAAGTAGGCTTGATCTGAAGTAGGAAATGTATATTGATGAAATCCACAACTATGGCTTGTCGTTAATTCGGCATCGATATTCCATTTGCTAAGGTTGACTTTGTAATATCCAGTGCTTATTTTTTCATCTCGCCCATAAGAAGCATAATCTGTAATATCAATCTCTCCAATACCGGGAGCTATAGTAACATTCCCATATTTTGCACCTCCTCCAGTACCCGATACATGGGTATGGCTAAATCCTTTTATTTTATTGCCAGAAACATATCCTGAATTAGTATGCACAACACAATCGGGACCCAATTTAACCATGCCGTAAGGCATACTAGGCCCTGGAACAACATGACCTCCATTGTCTAGTCCGATTTTGGGATCAATGTAATTTACCAAATCTTCATTATTTGATTGTGAAAAGCTTGCTGTTGTTACTAAAACAGTACAGTATAGAAAAGACAATAAAGATTTCATAGGCTACTATTTATGAGTTTGATTTATAAACTACTTGAGACCTACCAGGTTTTTAAAACCTAGCAGGTCTTGATTAAATCTTAAATTTAAAAGATAGTGTTTGATACTTTATTTGGAACAAGAAGCTTTCTCAAGTAAATTACTGTGCCTTCTTTCCCATTTTGCTTTCTAAATTTTTCCATGCCTTCTTCATTTACCTGACTTACATGGCATGCCAAAGAGCTTAAAGCTCTTTCGTAATCTTGCTTCTCAAAACCTACTTTGGTTTTAAGATATTTTATATCTACGCCAATAAGCATCTTTTGTTCTTCGCTTGTAATTTCTTCAGAAGGAATTCCATAATAATACAAAGACATTGGTTTTTCTCGTTTTTTATTTAGATATACCTGTGTTACACTAGCTCCAACCAGTCTATGATCCATATGATTTGTACCACCGTCTGGTCCCCATGTAATTATAGCATCGGGCTTAACTCTTTCAACGATACCGTCAAGTTCCTTGATTAAAGCGCGGATATGAGGAATATGACCATCATAGCCTTCATTAGCTCTTAACTGATCGTGATAATTAAGATGAATAAGTTCGACTCCTATTTTAGAAGCTGCACATTTCATTTCTTCTTTTCTAATAGCAACGAGACCGTCTCCAGCTTTGAGTCCTGAATGGTCATTGACGCCATACCTACCATCTGTAGCGATTACTAGATAAACTTTAGCACCTTGCCTTGTGTACTTTGCCATAATTGGAGAAATTCTCCTTTCATCATCTGGATGTGCAAAAACGGCTAATAGCACTTTGCCTTCTAAAGAGTTTTGCGCTTGTATTAATCCTGTTCCAGAAAAAATAAATGCAGTAAATAGTATAACAGTTAAAAATTGAAATGATTTTAAGTTGTTCATCCGATTGTATATTTTTATTATAAATAAATTTAAATTTTTAATTTCTATTCAAAAACAGAACTTGACATTTTACTTTCACTTTCAAATTTTCTTAAATAGATGAGCATCCCATTTTTTGCTTTTCCTTCTTTATAAGCTTCAAAAGTAGTTGCCTGCATTTGGGTTTTATGACAAGCCCTAGAATTATAAGCATGTTTTAAATCTTCTTCGGTATAGGCTATTTGAGTAGCTAAATATTTCTTATCCTGACCTCTTAAAATCTTCGCCTCGGCATCTTCAATATTTTCTGAAGGATTGCCATAATAATAGAGGGCGAATGGATTATCCCACACCTTACTAACAAGAACTTGAGTAACAGTAGCAGATATCAATCTATGATCGATATGATTAGAGCTACCATCTGGTCCCCAAGTAATGATTACATCTGGTTTAATGGTTTCGACAAGTCCATAAATTTCTTTTATTAAAGCTCTAGCTTGTGGCATATGACCATCATAGCCTTCTCCCGATTTAAGTTGATCGTGGTAGTTAAGATGATGTAGTTCAACACCTAGTTCAGAAGCTGCACATTTCATTTCTTCTTTACGCATTGCAACCAAGCCTTCTCCTGCTTCATGATCTGTATGGTCATTAACGCCAAGTCTTCCATCGGTTGCTATAACTAAATGCACTTTAATACCTTCTCTAACATATCTCGCTAAAATAGGAGATATTGTTGTCTCGTCATCAGGATGAGCAAAAATGGCAAGAAGGACTTTAATACTATCGGAAGTGTTTTCAATAATATTAAATTTTAAATCTAAAAGTTTGGTTTGTTTCTTCTTGATTTTAATTTTAGTGGTAATTTCTCCTCCCAAGACATCTTCATCTTTCCAGTAGCCCATCATATTAAAAACTATATTCGTATTTCCAATTCGTTTTTTATTTCGAGTTTCATTAGCAATAAAAACCTCTTCTAACTCTACGGGTTCTGGAATAAGATAAAACTTATTAGTGTTGGTAAGAAATTTTACCAATTGAGAAGCTCTCACTTTAAGAGTTTTATAACCCAAGACTGAAAATTGTAAAAACTCTTTTCCGCCGACTATATCTTCCTGATAGATTAGAGTGAATTTCCCATCTTCATTACTTACAGTTCCAATACTTTTTTCAATAAATCCAATATTTACATAAGGAATTGGCTGTTTGGTTTCTTTGTCTAATACAAAGGCTTCAATAGTAACTTCGTACTGTGCTAAAAGCGTATTGCTTAAACAAATTATAAAAAGGACAAGTAGTGATTTTTTCATATTAAAAATGATTTCTATTACTTAGTACTAGCAAATATTGTGTCTAATTAAAGAAAATTCTGACGAAAATTTTTGAACTCATTTATGCTCCTGGAAAATCAGCCTTGCGTTTTTCTAAAAATGCTGTAGTGCCTTCGGTAAAGTCTTCAGTACCAAAACAGTTGCCAAATTCTTCAATCTCAACATCAAACCCATTTATTCCGTCTTTAAAGTTTGCATTAATAGCTTTAATTGCTGAACTAATAGCTACTGAAGAGTTACGCATAATTTTTCTCGCAATTTTTTCGCAAAGTGGAATAAGTTCTTCCAATGTAGTTACATGATTTACTAAACCATAGTTAAGAGCTTGATTAGCATCTATCATTCCTGCTGTCATTATCATTTCCATAGCGCGACCTTTACCAACCAATTGAGGTAAACGTTGTGTGCCTCCATATCCTGGAATAACACCAAGTGATACTTCTGGTAAGCCCATTTTTGCATTGTCACTTGCAATTCTAAAATGAGCTGCCATTGCCAATTCCAATCCTCCACCAAGAGCAAAGCCATTGACAGCTGCAATTACAGGAGTTGACAAGTTTTCAATATAGTTAAACAATAATTCTTGTCCTTCGGCAGATAGTTCTTGTCCTTCTTCAACATCATAATCTGCAAACTCACTAATATCAGCTCCTGCTACAAAGGCTTTTTCCCCACTTCCAGTAATGATGATGACTTTCGTGCTTTTATCTAAATCAGCCATATTAAAAGCTTCATACAATTCTTGAATGGTTTCTATGTTTAAAGCATTCAATTTGTTTGGACGATTAATGGTTATTGTTGTAATCCCATTTTGGAATTGGGATAAGATATTATCGTAATTCATAATTAATTCAATGAGATTCCTGTTTAAACAGGAATAGGTTTATTCTTTAGGAAACGTTACAATAAAAGTAGTTCCTTCTCCTTCTTGTGATGTAAAAGTAATACTTCCGTTATAAGTTTCAATAATTTTT
>Ga0208879_1001169_pt1 | contig 25238 bp, 15 predicted proteins | sample Knorr_S15_td_Bot_FD_185605 | JGI IMG/M metagenome (GOLD analysis project Ga0208879, IMG submission 185605) | Marine microbial communities from Southern Atlantic Ocean transect - Knorr_S15_td_Bottom_ad_5009_LV_A (SPAdes) (version 2) | ecosystem: Environmental > Aquatic > Marine > Oceanic | place...
ATTTGGAGCAACGCTTTATGTTACCTTTCCAATAGGTATCTGTGAAGCAATATCTGGATTTGGTGAAAGAGGTTCTAGAGCGAGGAACTAGGAAGGAAAACCGCACTGGCGTCGATACAATCTCGGCATTTAACATCAATTACTCCATAGATCTGGGAGATGGTTTTCCACTGCTGACCACCAAGGAAATCTCATGGAAGAATATAGTTGTGGAAAATTTGTGGTTTTTGTCCGGAGACCTGCACATAGGCCTATTAAAAAAACACAACTGTAAATTTTGGGATCACTGGGCTGATAATGAAGGATTTGTACCAAGTGCCTATGGCAATTTTTGGAGGAAATTTCCGGTACACGGAGAGCCGGGGTACAACGATCAGGTGAGGTATGTTCTGGACACTATCAAGAAGAATCCAAATAGCCGGAGGATGGTGATCTCGGCCTGGGCTCCCGGAAATGCACAGGCCAGTGGACTACCTCCTTGTCACCTATTATTCATATTCAATGTCCAGTACGATGATAAGGGTGAACCACGGTTGTGCGTCCATTTGACGCAACGCAGCTGTGACGTGGCCCTGGGTGTTCCATACAATATTGCCGGATATTCATTTCTGCTTCATCTGTTCTCTCATCTTACCGGAATGAAACCGGGAATCTTCGGACACTCCCTGGTGGATGCCCACATCTATACCAAGAAGACCGATGGCTCTATGGAGGAATACGACCATATCCCCGGACTGAAGGAACAACTCAATCGAAACGTAAGGAAATTACCGAGTTTGGTAATAGATCCGAGCATCAAGACCTTAGATGATGTTATGGATCTGCTCGATGCGGACACCGATACCATCCTCTCCAAATTCAAATTGGAAGATTACAGGCCTGAGCCATTCATCCCATTCAAGGTCGCCGTATGAAAGGGATTCTGGTCGCAGTCTCCCCTGAAGGCATTATCGGAAAAGATAATTCGATACCTTGGCATTATCCAGAAGATCTTAAACGCTTCAAAAAATTAACTTTAGGAAAAACCGTCATAATGGGGCGTAATACTTGGGAATCTATACCTGAAAAACAAAGGCCTCTGCCTGACAGAAGAAATATCGTGATTACTAGAACTAATGTGAAAGATGTTGAATGTTTCAATAGTATTGAAAAAGCTGTGGAGACATGTAAAGGCGATATCTGGTACATAGGTGGTGCTGGGATTTACAAAGAAGCATTAGAGAGTACAAATCCTAAAGTCAAAGCAGATATAATTGATATGACACTAGTGCCTGATAACATCTCAGGAGAAGGTTGTGTTGAATTCCCCAAGATAGGGGATGAATGGGATGCCGGGCCGGTGGAAGAATTGGGAATGGACGGAAATCTGAAGCACCAGACTTACACCCATAGGGTGTAAACAGACCTTTATATCGCAATAGACTGGCCATTACACTCTGGAGCTCCCATGTCACGCAAGCTAACTGCTCTCCTGCTAGCCATAATGATGTTGCCTTTTACGGCTATGAATACTATAGCTGAGGGGGAACCTGACCTTTGGATCAATGAGATCAGTTTCAGTGATGATTCTCCGACAGGCGGCGATACTGTAACGATAACAGCCGAGGTTGCCAATGACGGAGGGTCCAGCGGTCTGGTGAGTGTGACGACCAATGTGACCTTCTATTGGGACAACAACTACATTGGAAAGGACACCATTACAATCCCCGGAAGCAGTACTGCTGATGCAGAGATGGACTGGGAGGCTGTCGGTGGTACGCATACCATAAAAGTAATTGTTGACGAAGAGAATGCGATCGAGGAATCTGACGAGGATAATAACGAAGAAGAAGAAGACATTGATGTCAATTATCCACCAATCCTGTTCGTGGATGATGACGACAGTGAGAATAATGGAGGATTTAGTCTTCAGACTGACCCATACTATACCAATGCCCTGGAAAACATTAGCATAGGATATGATACCATCAGGGTCGGAAGCAGTGAAGATGGACCTGACATCGATACTCTAAGCGAATATACGATGATTATCTGGGCCTGTGGTTCCGACTATGCAAGCGGTGACACTGACGTTACCTTTACTGATAATGACAAGACGAATGTTGCTGATTATCTCGATGACGGTGGAAGCATGTGGGTCATAGGTCATGACATCTTGTACGACTTTAATTATGTGGATGGGGCGCGCTATGAAGGTGATTTTGAATACGATTATTTTGGAATATCCTATGTCGATCATGATCGACAAACACCTCCCGTGACGTACGGTGTTGATGGCGACCCTATCTCTGATGGGATTGCCTACGATACTGATGCACTAAGCTCTGATTTTGCAGACGATATTGATCCACGTGACGGCTTCGAGAAGGTCCTGAGTTCGAACGGTGACTACAATATATCCACCATAAGAACTGAGGAGGATTACAAATTGGTCTTCATGACCTTTGATTTCAGCTCAATAACCGATACGGCAGACAGAGACGAATTTATGGAGAATATAGTCGAATACCTTGCTGTACAGCTTGAGAATGATGTAAGTCTAAGTCGATTCAACACTCCCAAGAACAAGGAAACCGTTGAACCCGGAGTTGAGAACGTCATCAATGTTACGGCGCGTAATCGCGGGACCGCGAATCAAACCAGCGTCGAGGTCTCGATCGATATTCGATGCCTGAATAACACTTACCGATTCTCGGATGAGGAGACGGTATCCATTGACGCTGGAGAGGGTGCCTTTGTGGAATTCGAATGGGACGTCCCGGATGACGAGGATTATGAATATGAGATAAGTGCTGAGGCATCTATCTCGGACGATGAGAAAGAGGATAACAATTTCAAGAAGATTGAGGTCGACACCTATGTAACTTATGATCTTGCAGTCTCGGAAGCCCGCGTCGACCCGATGATAGCGGAAAAGGACACGGAAAGGGAAATGTCGGTGATTGTAACAAACACCGGTGACATGAGCATGACCTCTGACATCAGTGGAAAAGTGTATGACGGCGCAGGAGGGGTCGTCTACAACGGAGGAACTCAGGAGGTTGAACTCAGTCCGGGTGAATCGGACACCTTGGATTGGGAATGGGAAACTGATGAATACGGAACATTCTGGTTTGAGGCCAAGGTACTGGATGATGATGATGAAGTACCCGAGAATGATGTTAGTTCTGCAATGATGAGGAGCGTCGATATCGAATGGTCTGATGATATGGAAAGTGGCAGGAACGGTTGGACCGACTACAAATCATTGAGTAACCCATGGCATCTGATAGACACTGACACTGATGGAAACCGTGAAGCAGCTAGTCCAACTCATGCAATGTGGGTCGGGGACGAATCAAAGGGAGACGGTGAATATGAGAACAACTGGGACTTTTCCTTGTACACTGCCCAGAATATCTCTCTCGGTACAAACCCTACGATGTCAGTTAATCTCTGGTATAGTGTCGAAAACAGCTGGGACGGAGGGAATGTTCAGATCTCGACTGACGGCGGCGAAAGCTGGACTGTAATCGAACCCGAGGGTGGATATCCTGATGATGCTATTGTTGGTCTGGATAACGAACCTGGGTACACTGCAACATCTGGAGAGGGTGATGAAACCGACTGGGAGATTGCCACCTTCAGCCTAACTGACTATTCCAATCAGGATGTTAAATTCAGGTTCCGTTTCGGGACTGATGCTTCAGTGGATGCATACGAGGGATGGTATATCGATGATTTTGAGGTCAATAATGGAGCTGCCACGACCTACGAGGATGATTTTGAGGATGGAGATGGAGACTGGGAAGCTGATGTGGTACTCAGTGAATGGAACTATTATAGCAAAGATGGAGAATACGGAAAAACATATTCAGGGGACTATGCCTGGTATCTCGGTAACACCGGAACTGGCACTTACAGTGCCTCCTTGAATGATTCTTTGGAAACACCCAGTATAGATCTGGGGGATGGTTCCGAGAAATATGTGGCGGCTATGGTCTGGTTCGGGATTGATGGCCCTTATGATATGATCACCTTGGAGATAAACATATCCGGTGAGTGGAAAACTGTGATGACATTCCCTGGGGACGATGGTGACTACTCCCAGGATTATGATGACGCGGATGAGAATGGATGGTTGTACATCGAGGCCGATGTTAGTGAATACGAGGGAGACGACGCATCCTTTAGATTCAGATTCGAATCGGACACTTACACCCAGTATGACGGACTGTATGTGGATGATCTTACACTTTACAGCCTGCCAGCAATACCAGATGATGTAGGAACAAAGAGTCTGGATGCGCCAGACACTGCCAAACCGGGAAGAGAGGTCACCTTCTATTCAGATATCTACAACTTTGGTACAGAGGACCAGGAAGATGAATTTGATGTCAGAGCCAATGTGACCCGGGATGACGGCACTGTAGTCTACAGTGAAACGCAAACGATAGAAAGTCTTGATTCCAAGGATAATGTGACCCTGGATTGGACTTGGGAAGGAGGCGCTGAAGGTACCTACACCATAAGGGTCGAAACACGGTTAGAGGGTGACGGAAGGGCTGGAAACAATCCTAAAGAGAAAACGATAGACATTACTGAAAGCGGATACCAAATCGCATTGGCGGTCCAGGAACAGGCCAAAGATGTTCTTTCAGGGGAATCTGTTTTCTTCAACTTCACAGCCACTAACACAGGCGAGAAGAGTGGATACTATGATGTGACTGTAGATTATGGTGAAGTGGATGAATGGAGAATCATATCCCATCTTACCACAATGTATCTAGCCTCTGGATCTAGCCAGAATTTCACGGTGGTCGTCATAGCTCCGACTCTGGCACCTATAGGCGATGAACATGGATTCACGGTCACGGTGACCAGTCGCGATGACCCGGAGACTGAGGATAGTCAGGACATCGCTGCCACTCCTTTCTATTATGAACAAAGCGGAGGAGACAAGGTGTTGCTGATTGACGCAAATTTCGGAAAGAATAATGGATACAATAATTACCAAGACATTGACAAGATTGATAGTCGGATGAAACATACCCTACAGCAATATTTCAACGATGGGGAAAGTATGGGTTATGATGTCCATACCATTCCTTACGACAAGGATGTTGGCTATGGTGAGCTGCATCCCTATCCAACCATCAATCTGATGGCAGAGTATGATGCCGTGATCTGGATTCAGGGTGATCATCATCAAAGGAACCTGACCAATTGGAAGAACTGTATCAGTGACTATCTGGATGCAGGTGGGAATATGTGGATCATGGGCCAGAATTTCATGACCGCTCTCAATAGCTCTACAGGAGTAAGGGAGGCTGGAAGCTTCGAATATGACTATCTAAAGGTGGAATACGTAAGTCACAGCTCAGGAACTCCTGACCCTCTGATTGGAGTTGGCGACGACGAAATATTCGGAGACGCGGAATATGAAACTGGAGACCGTAGTATCCTCTCCTACGATTATGCTGACTGGATCAGACCCCGAGATGAAGCAGTGGGAGCTTTCTACACGGGTAAGAGTAATTGGTGGCACATAGTAGATACGGACGAGGACGAAAATCGTGAGGCCTACAGTCCCACCCACTCGATGTGGATCGGTGACGAATCCAAGAGCAATGGGGAATATCGAAGCGGATGGGACTATTCGATCTACACTGCCGAATCATACCATATAGATGAGGTCCTGGGTGGCGGTAATCTGAGCTTCCAGCACTACTATGACACTGAAAGTTCAACCTATGCCTATGATGGTGGAAATGTCCAGATCTCCACAGATGATGGTGAGAACTGGGAGATAATCTATCCCGATGGCGGATATCCTGCCGATTCTGTCACGGGACTTGACTCTGAACCGGGATATTACGGGAACTCTGATGGATGGGTACAGGCAAGTTTTGATTTATCCAATTTCTCAGGAGAGGATGTAAGATTCAGATTCCGCTTTGGTTCCGATAGCGTTGTTGACACCTATGAAGGATGGTACTTCGATGATGTGCAGCTCAGGGATAACACAGGCTCAATATTCTCGGATGACATGGAATCGGGAATGGGGAACTGGGATAGTGCTCCACAAACATTCAACCTGTCGTTGTACTACGAAGGAAACTATAGGATAATTGTATCTCCTTTCACCTTTGCATTTCTTAACAATTCCGACGATCGCGAGGATCTGGTCGGTCGTGGACTGGATTGGTTACGTGCAGCCTCGGCTGCTGATGATGTCGGTGTCAAGCTCATTGAGATTGAAAGTACAACGGAAGAGAATTCGACAATTGCCTTTTCAAGCATAATCAAGAATTTCGGTTCAGAGGACCAGGCGGCATTCAACGTTGAGGCCAGGGTCATTGACGCAGATGGTGACGAATTGTGGTCCGAGACCAGAACAGCCGGTCCATTGGCCTCTGGCGAGGAGGAAACTCTGGACTGGGAATGGGAAAGTGGAAATCCCGGTGAGTTCACAGTCATAGTCGAAACCTTGAAGGATGATGAAAACAGTCGTAACGACCAGAAGGAGGTTGACTTTGAGGTCAAGATGGTGCACGTACCTGATATCTCTACCTTCAACCAGAACAAGCAGGGCAGTGCCGGCGAGAAGGTCACATTTGACATAGTCATCAGGAATGGAGCGACGGGAACTGATGAACTTGAGATTGAGATGACCGGGAGCGCATCAACCTGGGGGATGATGGCAAACCAGATGGAGCTCTACAGTGATGAAAGCCGCGATGTGGAATTGCAGTTGACCATACCTGAGGATACTGAAGACGGGGACTATGATCTGGACATTCATGTCACTGCAGGAGATGTTACTGAAATTCTCGAGTTGATTGTAACTGTTACGGATAACCCAGTAAATTACGATGTTGAGATTGAACTGGACCCGACCACCGTAGACTCAATTGCGGGAGAAGATCTTGAATTCACAGTGACTATTCACAATACTGGTGATGATGATGATATATTCGACCTGGAATCAAGAGGTGACGAGAGCTCGTGGGTGACCTTCCATGATAATGGGATATCCGTTGGGGCTGGAGGTCAGGTCACAACGTCTGGCACTATCAGCATACCAAGTGATGCTGATGATGGAAACGCATACGTCGAGATCTGGGCCACTTCCAGAGGCGACCAGGATGCGCAAGATGACAAGGTAATCAAAGTCGTAGTAGAAGAATTGGAAGCAGGAGCCACCCTCCGAAGAGATAGTGTCGGTCTGAAGACCATTGCACCTGGCGCATCTGATACCTTTGAATACACATTATTGAGCGATGGTAATAGTGAGCAGACACTGGATATCATAATTGCTGGTGCAGCGGCCGAATGGGCCACTTCATCTATTTCAGGGGCTGTATTGGAAGCTGGAGGAGGTACCACATTCACTGTTACCGTAGCCATACCGGAAGGAACCACTGAAGCTACTTACAGACTGGAAGTTCTAGTAATGAATGGGAATCAAGAATTGGCTTTATCTGTCTCCAATGTAGTAGTACAGGTTCCAATCGATGAAACTGTGAACATTGTGATGTGTCTTACGGACATGAGTGGATTCTGTCTGACCTCCGGTGAATTTGAGGTTACTATACAGGCATCCCAGATCCAGACCGCATCTGTTGGTTTCCTGATTGAGAATAGAGGCGAGGTGGACGTGGAAATAGCATTCGAGTTAATGATGCCTGATGGTTCTACCGGAAGTGACCTGTACTTTGATGAGAACAGCAAAGAATGGAGGGTTGCTGTATCTCCAACAGATACAATCACCTATCCTCTAGATATCGACGCTGGTGAAACTATGGATTGGGGAGCTTTGGCAGTAATCGCCAGAGAGGTCCTGCCTGGAAGCTACACCTTCACCTTGAAATTGATGTTAGCCACTGAGACGGATTCCGGAACTTATGTGTTCGAGACACTGGAACAAGTGACCATAACTGTCATTGTGGAAGGTGATGAACCTCAGGAAGAAACTGAGAGTGAAGATGATTCGCTATTGCCCGGACCTTCTTTCCTGTCCGTTATTCTGATACTGGCCATGATTGTCTACCGAAGAAGAAGATAATTATTCTTCGAAGTAGCCAGCCCAGATCATGACGGGAATCAAGGCAAAATAGGCCATATACAATCCAAAAGCAGCGTACCACAGCGTTTCCCACATGGAATTCTCGAAGTAGCGAAGGACCATCGTCAGAATCAGGACCAATATTCCAAACAGGATCGGGTTCCTGAAACGAGCTCGGGCCTTAGCATAGGATATTGTTGTGACTGTAAGAAGAGATACCAGTCCAATGACAAAAGGAATAAGCACGGAATCATAATCATTGACTATAGAATACTTGATCGATATGACCATTATGAACATTGCCAGGGCTGGTGCCGGCAAACCAGAGAAATAGAGGTTCTCCCCCTGTATACCTCTAGTAAACCTGGCGAGTCTTAAAATACTTAGTAAAGCAATCATTATGGCAGCCGTGATCGCGACCAGATTTTCTAGATTGTAACGAAAGGCGAATTCCAGGTCATCATTAATGAAATCCAGCGCGGGACCCCTATCAATATCATAATACAGAGAGTAAACCAGGATTGAGGGGGCCATACCAAAGCAAATGGAATCTGATATGGAATCAAGGTACTTCCCAAAATCGTGCTTGGTTCCAAATCTGCGGGCCAATGCCCCATCCATTCCATCGATGATAGCCGAGATTGGCAATATTATCATGGCAACGATGAAACTCGCCTTCGAACCATCAATGATGTAGGTAATAGCAAGGAATCCCAAGAATGCGCTTGTGAGTGTAGCAACATCTGCATAGGAAAGGATGGTCAAGGGTCTGAAAAATTTCTTGAGGGACAATTCAATTTCCTTCGGCAGTAGCCTGTATCTTCGACAATAAACGTTTGGGTCCTTCTATTATCTTCTCGGCGATAGACAGTGATGAGAGAGGTGTAAAGATAGCTAGTGTCTGACCTGCCAGAACACGATCGCCTTCATTCACCTTGATATCTATTCCTGCCGCCTCAAATCTCAAATCAACGCGGGAACCAAAGTGAATCAACCCAATTCTCTCTCCCTTGGATACTCTAGATTTGGGTTCTACATAACTCACTATACGGCGCACCAGGAAACCTGCAATCTGGGTGACCTTGAAGACACCTATATCTGTTTCTAATTTAGTGACCAATCTCTCATTCTGATCTGAATCTTTTGAGAAAGCTGGTAGATTGCCACCATCCATGTGTTTCTGGGACAGGACCGTGCCATCGATTGGTGAGCGATTGACATGTACATTCTGAGGCCCCATGAAAATTGAAATGTATATCATTCCACTGTGTTTATCGACCTTCTGGACAAGGCCATCTGCAGGACTGACTATTCCGTCTTGGATTTCACGATACGGGTCCCGGTAGAAGAAAAGCAGTAAAATTGACAATCCAATCAGAATCAATGAGGCCAGGTACATCTCCTCAAGTGGCATCCCGGGATCAAAACCCTGCTCACGGATAGAACTGGCAGAGGCACCAAACGGGAACAGAATAAGTCCCAGAATGGTAATGTAAACCACCATCATCGGCATGCCTTTAGCAAACGGTAGGTTCTTTGCACCTTCAGGTGCTTCACGTAAAGGAAGATCTATGACACCCAAAATTGAATCTTGCATCTCCGGCAAAAAATGAAATACAGCTATAGCCAGAAAAATGAGGGCAATCAGACTTCCTACTTTTCCTACGACCGCATGGGCCCAGAAGAAAGTGTCATCCCCCCAGACATGCTCATACGTCAACCAGATAACGCCTGCATTCCTGATTAAATTAAGGATATAGATCGGTGGCACTGTGGCCAAAAAAGCGTAGATGCGACGATCATAGGGTGCCTTGGTACAAATGACTCCACCGACAAAGATTATCATACTCTGGAGTGCAGTGCAGGCCAATACGATATTGATTGTAGGTGCGTCTAGATGCTGCCAACTCTCACCTTCTACTGATACTCTGACCTCCTGATGTTCTGATGCAGGCCGATACCAACGAGAGCCCTCACCATAGTCAAGTGCTCCTAATGTCGTTTCTAGGTCAAGTACATTGAGAATCCAGATCGACTGTTCAGCTACAAGATGAATCAACCAGCCTGAGAGTAACGGGACGCGTTCAACAAAGAAATAGATTCCTCCTGCGATCACCGTCATCGCCGCTAACCATCGCAGAGGCTCATACTTTGCATTCCAGAGAATACTCTGGTATTCATGGTAGGCCAAGTAGCCAAAGAAAGGTACCGCGGCTGCACAAAACATGGCATTGATCGGATCCTTGATAACAATATAGTGTTCGACCTGAAGCCACCAGAAGAATCCAAGACAAAGCCAACCAACGATATTAAGATTGTGACCTATATTTGATGGAAAGCGTTTGCCTAGGTAAATATGGTCCCGGCCAGACAGAAAATATCCTGTCGTAAGAAGAAACAACGAACTGATGACAAATACCTCTGCCAGCAGTGATAAGTCAGTTGCCATCGTAGTTGGGACAAAACAGTTCTAAAAAAAACCCTCAGTTAATCTGAAAGCCATTTCTGAGCGTCATTGTACGACTCTAGACCACCGACGTCATACCAGGTTCCACGAAAGACAACCGAACGGACGTCATTCCTTCTTACGTTCCATGCCAAGAAATTGCCCATGGCATCCCTGTCTCCTCCTGACCCCATATAATCCAGAAAATGTGAAATGCCGGACTTTGACAATAACCAGTACGCCGTCGCAGCCAGTGTTGATGAAGGTGCAAGCGGTTTTTCCACAAAATCGGAGATGCGATCGCCATCCTGCTGAGCTATTCCATACAGTTTAGCTAGTTCAATATCTTCTACATCATACAGTCCAATGACGTCCCGACCCGTATTCTGGGCCATGGTCACCATGCGATTCAGATCGAAATCAGATAGGTTGTCTCCTCCGGCAATGAAAACTGGACCTTTGATTTCCAATTCCTTGAATAACAAATGAAGGGCCCCTAGTGCACCTAACTTCTCCTCTTCACTCAGACTGGGCTCGATGTATAACTGTAGGTTCATAGTTCCCTTGTAATCGTCTATAAAATTCTGGAATTGAGAAGCAAAAAGACTGTTCACGGATATGATTATTCTATCCGGAACAACGTTCTCTAGAGATTCTATGACATGCTGAAGCATGGGTTTGCCTCCAACATCCAGTAGTTGTTTGGGTATATTCTTGGTCAGAGGCAGCATCCGTTTGGCGAAACCGCCAGCCAGTATGATTGAATCCATCAAAGGTTTATTTTACCGCCTGACAACAACTCTTGAAGAGCATCATCGGCTATTGATTCCAACTTGTCTGGATCGTACAATTCCTTCTTGATGTTCTTGCGATGATCCTTGACAATAAGCCACCTTGCTTGGCGCTCTTCCTGTGCCGTCTTTCGGTGAGTACGCAGAGTCTCGAGCATTTCCATGGCCTTTGCGTGCTGGCCGTCAGCCCTTTTCCTGATAACAATGAATTCCTCATGTTTCTTATTGGCTTCAATCGACAAATGGGTTGCCTCTTTCATCAATTCCTTGTTTTTCTTGTACAATTCCTTATTCAATCGTGCCAGACTGACCACGGCGTCATGTTCCTCATTTGACTTGCTGATCTCAGAACCAATCTCTACGTCTAATTCTTTTACCTCAGAATGCAGATATTCATGAGTAGTAAGGGTCTTCTGCTGGTCTGTCAAACTCCTGCGAAGTATCGACAATTTCTCCAGAACCTCACGCTCCTTGGCTATGGTCATCTCAGTCGTTTCCAACCGATTCTCAGCAGCCATTATCTCACTGATTATGGCCTGAACCGTATCCTTGACCGATTTAGCACCTTTCCTCCCTTTCCTTTTTTGTTGTTTCAACTCGTTGAATTCCTTTACCTTGGCCATAGCAGCATCACGAGATTTCATGTGCTTTTCCTTGGTTTTCTTATTAACTTCCATCTTCTTACGATAATTCAGTACTTCCTTCATGACCTTGTTACGTTGATCATGCAATGAATCCCTTTCATCCCTTATCGTTCGGGACCCATCATTGAAGGCATTCCTTTTCCCGATACAGTTCTGGAAACGTTCCTCGGCCAACCTGATCTCCGACTTGGGCTTTTTCTGACCTCTATTCTTTTTCTGGCTCATCTACTTTATTCTCGTGAGTCTCAATCATATTGAGGCGATATCCACGTCTAAGGTTCAAATATAAAGCTGACGATTGACCCTAATACGCAAAAGGATTGAGAATCGAGTATATTGATTCATCAACTGGACCTACTTCAAGCTGCATTGGTTCGCCAGTGAAATTCTCAACAACTTCCATATATCTTGCCGCTGCCTCGACCCTGAGCTCATCTGTAAGCTTAGGAGGCTTGCCATCCCCTGTGAATCCCTGTTCGACCAACCAGGTCCTAACGTATTCCTTATCCAACTTTCTGGGCTCTTCTTCTTTCTCGAATCGGGCTTCGTAATCATCTACCATCCAGTATCTACTGGAATCGGGAGTATTGACCTCATCCATGAGCATTATCTTTCCATTGGAGATTCCGAACTCATACTTGGTATCGACAAAAATAAGGCCATGATCTGTCGCACGAGAAACGCCTCTCTCGTACAATCGCATAGCTATGCGAGCCAGCTCCTTGTACAATCCCGGTTCCAGAATCTTTCTTTTGTACAATTCAGAAGGGGGAACTGATTCATCATGGTCTCCCTGAGCTGCCTTCGTGGATGGTGTAAGGATAGGTTCAGGGAACTTCTCATTCTTTCGCATTCCATCTGGCATTTCATTACCACAGAATTCTCGGTCGCCTCGTTTGTATGCCGTCCAGGCCGAGGTTGATGTAACGCCCGTCAAGTAACCTCTGACCACCATTTCAACTTGGATTGGTTGACAGCGTCTAACATTCCATACATTTGGATGAGGGCGCCTGAGCACATGATTAGCAACGATGTCTGCAGTTTCACCAAACCACCAATCCGCTAATTCAACTAGTGACTGACCCTTGAAAGGAACGGTTCCCAATACTCTGTCAAAAGCAGATATGCGGTCAGTAGTCACCATGGTGATGGTGTCATCGTTGATGTAATTATCACGTACTTTACCGCGATACAGTTCTCCCTGATCATCAAAATTGGTCTTGTCTAACGTATATTCAAGTTGCTGTTTCAATATGTCGCGGTCCATGGGAACTGGGCTTAGTGCACAAGGGACTAAAAGAACCACTCCCGTACACTTTTCAGTTTATGCTTAGTAAAACACTCAAAGAAAGTGCTGGGAGAGCGCTAGAACCACTGGGTAAAGGTATAGGAAAATTGGGTATTAGGCCAAATCATATCACAATTGCAGGCCTTGTCCTTACCTTCTATGCAGCATGGTTTCTATACAACAAAGACATCTATTATGCTTTCTTGATTGGTCTCATTGCCTCCCTGTTCGACGGTGCTGATGGACTGGTCGCCCGCTCAACAGGAACCTCTTCCATAAAGGGAGGATATCTTGATGCGGTAATTGACCGATATGCCGACTGTATAGCATTTGGGACCTTGATCCTGTGTGGATGGATGAAACCGATCCAAGGACTGGATATCATTTCCGGAGAGATGTGGGCCATAGCTGCCTTGGCCGGGGCCTTTCAGACGTCATACAGCAGGGCTGCTTCTGAAAGATTGGGGGTCTCACAGGAAAGTATAGGTATTATTGAAAGACCTGAAAGATGGTTCCTGTTGGGAATGGGATTGCTAATTGGTGAAATGTTGGGAGATGTCGAGACCATAATTACATGGGTAGTGGCCTTTTTGGCGATATTCGGAAATATAACCGTCCTACAGAGAATGTATCATTTCTGGACAGAGGCAAAGGATGACTGAATCCAAGGACCTTTTGCGTGAAGGAATCGTCTCCTTCTTCTTCCTGGGAAGGGCACCTGTAGCACCTGGAACCTTTGGTTCATTAGGTGCATTTGGCCTGGCATACTTAATTTCAATCTATCTTAGTGATATTGCTGGGTTTCTGTTGCTGGGACTTGCCGGGGTCTTCTACTATGTGGGGTTACAGGTCGCACCCTGGTGTGAAGAGAAATTCGGAAAGGACCCGAGTATCTTTGTGCTGGACGAAGTGATTGGAGCTTTGATCACACTAGGTTTTCTCATGATCCTGTCCATAAGCCTTGATTCAAACCTGTGGATTCTGACTTTTATCGCATCCCGAGGATTTGATGTGATAAAAATATGGCCTGCCAAGGATCTGGAAGGAATAGCTGGTGGTCATGGTATTATGCTGGATGATATTGCAGCTGGTTTCCATACCTTGATCTTGGTCTTGTTACTTGAAGAATTCAATATTTTGCTCTAAGCATAAATACAGCAGCCATTTTGGTTTGACGTGGACCAGAAACTGAACCAGGATGAAAAAGAAATCAATCTGAGCGATTATGTAGATGGGGGAGATGGAATCTACAGTGTCCGGCAAGTCGACAAGATAAGGTCCTGGAACAACATAGAGTACGGTGCAGGACTGTCCGGGAAAAACACTCCAGCGACAAAGTTGTCCATGAACAGGGCCTACATACCTCCAGGAGGGGTGGCCAAGGCCCATATCCATGTAGACTTTGATGTTATGATCTATCTACTGAAAGGCTCTGTACGGCATGAATATGGAGATGGTTGCAAGAAGTCAGTCGTACATCAAGCAGGAGATATGTTTTACATTGAACCAGGATTGCCCCATGAAGTTTTCAATGTCAGTGACAAGGAGGAAGTGCATGCCCTTGTTGCCAGATCTGATGCTTCGGAATGGCAGAATATTATCCCTTATGATAGAATCAATGAAAGACCGATTTATGAAGAGGAGTAACCGTTCAATTTTTATTCCCCCTTTAACCTGTAAAGATTGAGTTTTATGGCTACGGAAATAGAAATCAGAGTCGGTCTAAAATCTGGAATGGCAGACCCTGAAGGTGCTAATGTCCAAAAGGCCCTGAGACTTCTAGGATTCGAGAATATAGATGCCGTGAAATCCGCCAGATGCTATCGTGTGATAGTCGATGGTAATTCAGAAGAGGCCCTAGCTCAGGCTGAAAAGATGTGTCAACGGTTATTGGCAAACCCCGTAGTGCATGAATACTCGATATCGGTGACAGACTGATGCTGGAACCTGTAACTGGAACTGAAAAAGTATACCATGTCGATTTGGAAGGTGATCTGACCAAGGTTGTAGAAAATCTAGGCCTGGGGTTATTGCCTGACGAGATTGAAAAGGTGAGAAAACACTTTTTGGAGGAAAACCGGAAACCCACGGACGTTGAACTTCAGGCCATAGATCAGGCATGGTCAGAACATTGTTGTTACAAATCTTCGAAGTCCATATTGAAGGAGACAGTTTTCGGATTCGAATCCAGCAAGAAGGTAATCGCTCGAGAAGATGCAGGAATCATGGAATTCGATAGTGAGCATTACTATGTGGTAGGACTCGAATCCCACAATCATCCTTCAGCGCTGGACCCCTATGGCGGATCTGCGACTGGTATCGGGGGCATACTAAGGGACGTGGTGTGCATGGGTGCCCAACCTGTTGCTCTAGTGGATTCCCTATTTTTTGGCGATCTGGATTTGCCCAGGGAAAAATTAGCTGATGGCGTCAAGCATCCTAGATACTTGATGGGAGGGGTTGTCGCTGGAATTCGTGACTATGGCAATCGTGTAGGAATACCGACCGTTGCCGGACAAGTTTCTTTTCATCCTCAATACACTGACAATCCTCTCGTGATCGTAGGTTGTGTAGGGATGGTACGTAAGGAGATGATGATCCACAGTCGTGCCGGTGCTGTAGGAGAGGTCTATATTCTAGCTGGAGGTCGAACGGGCCGTGACGGAATCCATGGTGTAACATTTGCATCCCGTGACCTGGATACCGGGTCCGTCGATGACATCGGAGCTGTACAACTAGGAGATCCCATCACCAAGGAACCATTGATGCATCTGTGTTTAGAATTGAACGAAATGAAACTCTTGACCGGAATGAAGGACCTGGGGGGAGGAGGGCTGTCTTGTGTTGTTGGTGAATTGGCATTGGATGGTGGTTTTGGGGCGAGGGTGAACCTGGAGAAAGTTCCACTGAAGGTCGAGAATATGGCTCCTTGGGAGATCTGGGTGTCTGAATCACAGGAAAGGATGATGTTCACTGTAAAGCCTGAAGACGTGGACCGAGTTCTAGCAAGATCTAAAGCCTGGGACGTAGAGGCGGTACCAATAGGCAAGGTCATAACTGAAAAAAGAAATATTGTTAGATTCAATGGCGTGGAAATATTGAACTTGGATTTGGAATTCACGACAGGGGGGCCTGTTTACAATAGACCATACAACTTACCGGATTACGATACCGGACCTGCTGCACCTCTACCAGAATATCCTGCCGATTTAGAAAAGACAATTCTGGATCTGGTTAGCCAGCCAGAGGTAGCATCCAAGGATTGGGTAATCCGGCAATACGATCATGAAGTAAGGGGAAAAACCGCCCTGAAACCAATACAGGGGCCAATTGGAAAGGATGTACCGGGAGATTCATCGGTTTTGAAGCCTGTAGATGACTCCTGGAAAGGATTAGCTCTGACTACAGACGTGAATCCCTATCTGATGGAGGCGAATCCATACCATGGAACCAGGAGTGCTGTGGAAGAGGTCTGTAGAAATCTGGCCGCAGTAGGAGCTAGAATCGATTCTCTGGCAGATTGTCTATGTTTTGGTAATCCGCGCAAGCCAGACATCATGGGTCAATTCAGAGCGAGTTGTGAAGCGCTAAAAGATGCGGCGATGGCTGTTGATGTGCCTTATGTATCCGGAAATGTTAGCCTGTACAATGAAACCTCAGATGGGGCAATACCTCCAACACCAGTATTGATGGGAGTTGGGCTAGTAGAGGATATTCGGAACTGTACTACAAGCGACATGAAAAGAGACGGTTCTATCTGGTTAATTGGAAAAACCAAAGAGGAGATGGGGGCAAGTTTGTATTACCGAAGTATTGGCAAGGATTGTCCCAACGTACCCAAAACAGATTTTGATTCGTTCATCCCACGGATGGAACAATTGATTCAGGCGATAGAGCAAGGGGAGGTTGTGGCTTGCCATGACATCTCCACTGGAGGAATTGCTGTAGCAGTAATAGAAATGTGTATGAGTGGCGTAGGTGCCAACATCGGACTTGGTGAAGATATGAGAGCCGATGTAGAGATTTTCAGTGAATCAAATGGAAGATGGATCGTGCAGGTTGCAAACGGTAAGGAGAAGGGTTTTGCAAGAAGATTCGATTATGCAACCAGAATTGGGGAAGTTGGAAAGAATATCGCTTTCAGCAAAGATAATGATGTAATAGCCGAATTCGAAATTGACGAACTAAGGAGTGCATGGACGAGACCTGTGTGGGATAGGCTAGCTTAAGCTTTTATCGAGGTCTTAAGGTAAAACGGTAGCATGACACCTGATGCAATACTTGTACTTCTGATTTTCATTATATCCTTTGTACTCATTTTAGGAGAATATGTTCATCGCACGTTAGCAGCCTGGGGAGGTGCACTTCTGATGCTTGCCGTCGGAAAGATCTACGGTACCCTAGACTGGTGCTCAGGCCATGGAAGCCAGGACTGCAATAACAATCTATTCACGGCCATAGACTTCAACGTGATTGGGCTTCTGATGGGAATGATGGTCTTTGCAGCAATGTTAGAGATAAGTGGATTCTTCGAATTCCTTGCAGTCAAAGCGACGAAACTTTCCAAAGGAGATCCATGGATGCTAATTGTCTATCTTGGTACTTTTACAACCCTCATCTCTGTTGTAATTGACAATGTTACCGCAATCATCCTCATCGCACCGATAACCATCAAGATATGCGACAAGATAAAAATCAGTGCAATACCTCCGCTGATAGCAGAGGCTATTCTATCTGATACTGGAGGCGTCGCAACCTTGGTAGGAGACCCGCCCAACGTTATGATTGCATCCGCAACTGGATTTACATTCAATAGTTTCATCGAGCACCTGACACCTTTGACATTTTTCGCATGGGTTATAACACTAGGATATATGAGATATTACTACAGGGACTGGATTAAAACTAAACCCAAACATGTAGAAGACGTGTTGGCGGAAAATGAATGGGACATGATTAGAGACAGGACAATGATGAATCGAACTCTGATGGCGCTTGCAGGAACCATTGTCTTATTCTCGCTACACGAACTGCTACATCTGGATTTAGAAATCTCGGCCATTGCTCTGGGAGGTGCTGGTTTGGCAATGATGTTATGCCTACCTGATGTAAATAAAGTAATTGAAAGGATCGAATGGCCGGCCCTAATTTTCTTCGGGGGATTGTTCGTTATGGTTGGAGGACTCGAACATATGGGTCATCTAGAGGCAATAGCTTTTTGGATATTCGATAATTTTGCGGATGATCCTGTAATGCTGGCCGTGATGGTTATCTGGGTTTCTGCCTTTTCCTCCGCAATTGTCGATAATATTCCTTTTTGTGCAGCCATGATCCCCGTAATTTACAAACTGGGAGAACTAAGTGAAGATATCAATACAGTGCCTCTTTTCTGGGCGTTAGCAATGGGATGTGGCTTTGGAGGAAATGCGACCCCTATTGGCTCAAGTGCTAACGTAATGACTATATCTATCAGTGAAAGAGGGGGGCACAAGATTACAACTGCTGAATGGATGAGAGTTGGACTGCCTGTAATGCTCATAACCTGTGTTGTAGCAACAATATTCATGTATTTGTTCTATGACACTCTGTATGTAAATCCCTAAGAGAAAAGATCCTTACCACAATCAGAACATACACCCTGCATGTTTACTGGCTCTCCACAATCCGGGCATTCCTGAAGCTCCCAGAACTTATCCAACCAGGCATCAACCAATTCCGGCTCATCTGAATCCTTGATCATCTGCAATTCATAGTTTCCTTTTTGAGTTATCCCGGACAATTTAACCAACCTCTCCAGACCAATCTCTGGTTTGGTCTCAACTTCTTTCTTCGAGGTGAAATAAGGTGCCAGAAAGACACCTACGACAAAGGAGGCCATATGAGTCCCATGACCTATACCATCCTCTGTACCTAATCCTACATAGAGAGTCTCCATTCCAATAAACACCAGTGTCGCAAGCAATACCGGTACCCGATGCATGAATATCGGGCCCAAGAGCATTGGAATCTCGTCACGGGGGTAAAGCAGGGCAAAACCGCCCATGATGCCAAAAACAGCCCCTGAGGCACCGATATTGATGGTTTCAAGGCCTGTTTCATTCCAAACCGATATTGATCCCGTTACCAAGGAACCTATGATTCCGCTAATCAAGTATATCCTGAGAAAGGCCCGGGAACCTATTCGGTCTTCAAAGGGTACTCCCAATAGAATCAGAATCAGCATATTCATCAACAGGTGCATCGGCCCCCCATGCATGAACATGGCACTGATCAGAGTTACCAGCCCGAATTCAGGAGACGCGAGATACATCGATCTGAATCCCAGTTCGAGGAAGGCGTCATAGCCCATCTGGGGTGAGATCCGATAGAGGACTGCCCACACTGCGAATATCGCAAAATTGATGAACACCAGCGATTGTGAGACCATGAACTCATTGCGGATACAGTAGTAGGCCACGAGAAGCCCTACTACAACCAGAATCAGAGTTCCCACAAACACGGTACTGACTGGACCTTTACCGCATTAAAGCTGACGCTGGGTCTTCTGAACGGACCGGAGAAGACCGTGAGGCCTTCTCCTTTTCCTTTCGACGTAGAACCGTCTTACTCTTCTTCCCTGCGTAGGGAAGCGCCAACGGCTGCAACCAAGGCAGCTATAGACATTCCAAGGATTCCAACTGCGAAAGATGGCATAGATGACTTGTTCTTGACTACAGCTATCTCACCGTTTGCATCGTTGTCGTCCCTCTGGTTCAGGTACTCGTCCTGTATCTTGTAGCCTGCATCAAGATCCTGTTGCTCCGGGTCTGGGTTGATCATTGCATAAACGCTGACAGTATCGAAATCCTGAACTGTCTCGCCAGGTATGAATACCTCATCCCATGTTCCAGTTGCATAGTACCAGGTCTTGTAGATGCCCTGATCCTCAAGCACTGGTTTTGGCGCCATCAAATCAACAGTAGTCGAAGCGACACGGGTCATACGCTTTACTCCTTCTGGAGTAGAGTATGCATCACCACTGGTGTCCATGACATAGAAGACAACCAATACATCGGATGCGTAGTTACCTTCGTTCCATGCCTTGACCGTTATGTCCAGTGTCTCTCCTTCGATCACACTCAGGCGGTTGAATGACATCTCGCCAAGCACAAACTGTGATGGCTTGATGAACAAGGTAGCCGTTACGGGCTCCCTCATGTCCTCACCACTTCCTACATCGCGTGCATTGAGCCCAACATCGAACTTGCGGTTACCTGCTGGTTCACCGTATTCACAGGTCCCGTCATTGGTAGCGCAGTAGTCTGGTGCACCGAAGCGGACCGTGATCATTGCCTCGTCATCTGGTGCCATGTCAAATTCATGGGTCCAGATACCATCCTCGTTCGAGAACGTGGTTATTGCATCGAAGGCCTCACCGTTCATCCTGACGTTGATCGATATGTCGAATGCAGCACCATCGTAGGCCTTTCCTTGAACATCCAGTTCAGGAGCCATACGGAAAGTGTTGTCCACGGTACCTATGTTCTTGGCAAAGTAATCGATCTCGACCGCCATGCTTGGGAATATCTCATAGGTCAGCTGGCTGGAATCATCCTTGGTCAGGAAGAAACCTGTATCCAAAGTTCGGATGAGTTGAACTCCACCGATCTCGGCTGATCCATCAAGACCTCTGGCCCGGAACAAGAATGCGTATGCATTGTCGTCAGATGGGTCATAGTCAAGACCATTGTATCCCAATCTGCTCGAGTCCAGATAGATGTAGTATGGATTCCAACCAGATGAGCGGGTCAGTGAGTCTCCGACTTCACTGTGATCCGAACCATCCATTATAGTGAATCCATTAGCTGCCCAGAGACCGATACTATCAGCATCGTTCAATGAGGAACCCTTCTTCTGTGCAATCACGGATATCGAACTGTCATCCGACATGTCGAAGTTAGCCCAGAACACCAGATATGACTCTGCAGTCCAGACCTGGAGATAGTTCGTTCGGGCCTGTTCATCAGCTGAGGCTGAGGATACTATTGTGATTGAACCTTCCATCATTGGATGGTACTTACAGTAGTAATTGAAGACTCCAATCTCAGTAAAGGTCAATGACCAGCTCTCACCGGCTTCAATGTCGAACGAGTCGAACTGTGCATTCTTATCTGTGACTGTGTGGGTCATAGTGTCAGCATTGGTCCAAGTTACCGTTGTTCCAATCTGGGCCTCAGGGGCTGAAGGACTATAACTATTTCCTCCGGCCTGACCGACTATGCTCACTGATAGTGTATCAGTTGCAACACCAGTCGCGTCCCAGACAACTCCCATGGCTCCATCACCTACATCCGAAGGTTCACCTTCGACCGCAGCCCAGTTCTCGCCACCAGTTAACGTTGGCGATCCCAGATCTGCACTCATACCTACAATCAGCATGTGACTGGCATCATTGTTCGCACTGAACAGGTCAGCCAGAGTTGCTCCTGTGGAGTCAGCGACCTTAACACCTACTGTGTACAAGCCGGCTGTATCCATTCCTGGGTATGTGAACGCTATCTCTCCTGTGGATTGACCTGCGAACGTATTACCCATTTCATCGTAGTAAGCCATGTTCAGGTCTCCAAGTGTACTGAATTGAGACCACAGCTCATTGCCGCTCATGTCATTGACATAAGCCTTTGCGCTGGCTGATTCTACGACACCACCGGCGCCGAGACTACCCACTCCTTGATTTATGAAAGAAGTGGTGATCGTTGCCGACTCTCCAATCTCCAAAGTGTATGGAGTTGAGGCGGACGTCTGAGCAAGATCGAAACCAAGGGCGTAGATACCTACGTCGTCAATTTCCCAGTTACTTCCCCAGTTAGGGAAAGCGCCACCAAAGTGGAACCTGATTTTCAGATTGTCAAAACCAGCTCCAACATAGTCATCCAGTCTGCATTGTGATTCCACGAAATTAGCCCCACCGGAAGACGACATAGCGAAAGCTATCTGTCCGGACAATGGGTTACCGTAGTATGCGTAGTTGTAGATATCCCCTCTGTACATCTCTCCAGATGTAACGGGCAAACCAGCCCAAGAGCTACCGCCATCGGTACTGATTTCGACCCGACCACCATCATAGTAGTAATGATAGGTTGGGTATTCAACACCATAGAACGAGAATCTGTGATTAAATACTAACTTGGCTGAAGTTGCCTTTGAAAGGTCGATGACCGGTGAGGTCAGACTTGTGTCATCCCCATCGTAAGGAGCGCCGTATGCGTCGTTACCGGCCCACCATACTGGTGAATGGCTCATTTCGCTAGCACTGCTTGCAGAAGGTTGCCATTGATAACCGTCCTTGGGGCCACCTTCTCTGATTGACATCCAGTCATCGTCATAGAACTTCTGACCCAAGGCGTCGTTATTCTTGCTCAGTGCCGACCCATCTGCAGTGGTACCTGCAACCGTGAACATGGTCTCTCTGGCTGCAGTAATCTGGTTGTCACCTAGGAAGTCGTCTCCATCAGATGGTGTGGTGCCTATCCAAGTATCGAATATGATCTTGTATGCACCTGGAACCTGGAAGTGGTAATTCCATACCTTGTCTACAGCTTCACCGCTCTCAAAGATACCGCCGATGCCTGATCCTGTAATTCCAACCGTTGCCTCAAAGGCCACGGATTCCATTCCAGTTCCAGTAAAGCTCAACGAGTCTATGTACCAATGTTCACCATCGCCTGGCCATTGATAGTTGTACATACCTACAACGAACTTGAGACGAACATCTGTCATATCGACATAGTCCGACATATCGAATTCGGTTGTTATGTATTCATCTGCATCATCCATAGCAGCCTTGGAACCAGGACAAGAGCCACAGTGCACGAAACCGGGTTGGTTATACAATGGATTACCATAGCCAATATAATTGTACATGGTTCCAGTGTATCCACTAACAGGTGTAAAGATCTCCCAAGTGGTTCCATCATCTGTGGAAATCTGGACCTGACCACCATTGTAGGACGGATAACCGCCATAGTAGTCCCAGTTATATCTGTGCTTCAATAATAGGACCATATCGCCCGGAGCGCCAGTAAAGTCAAGTGGTCCGGTCTGAACCTCGGCAGTTCCTCCACCATAATACATCTGGAACTCACCTTGGCTACTGTCCGGACCCCATGAATTGGTCTCGTCACCGTCGCCATCGTCAGTGTTGAAAACAAATCCAGGGTCTCCAGCGTATGCTCCCCAGTTACCACAGCTGTAAGCGTAATCGCTACATTCTGTGTCTGTGGACCAACCGGCTGCCTCAGCGGCGGCCTGATTGGCATAGCCTTCCAGATCGTCGCTTGAATCAAGTGTCTGGATTCCCAGAGGACCAATCTGCAACCTTAGCTTAGCTGCATTGGCTGCCTGAGCATTGATACCTGCATTGATGACTGTGGTGCCAACTGGTACTACTGCGTTAATAGCGATCGGGTCTGGTAAGTCCAGACCGCTGATCCCTACGTTATCATTGTACACAAGTCCTGTGACAGCTACATCATCGAAACGGAAGAATGACTCGTAGAGCGATAAACTCGTTGGAATAGATGACCAACCAGCCACTACACGGAATCTGATATCATCCTGACCAACATACGGGTTCAGGTCAAAAGTGGCCTTACACCATGCCTGTGGGTCAGGTGTATAACTGTACATGGTGTTTGTAGTTCCATAGAAGGTATATCCTGGCTGACCACGCAATGGATTTCCATAGTAAGCATAGTTGTAGATAATATTTGGATATCCACCACTATCTCCACATGTGCTTGTGGGTGTTATCATACTCCATGATGAACCACTGTCTTCTGAGATCTGCATCTGATAACCATCATACAGGTAATACGAATAGAATGATAGCATCATCTGCAATTCAGCTTCGACTGGAAGTTTAAGATCCAGATCAGGTGTAGAGACATAAGGATCTCCTGGGATAGTATTCTCCGTTCTATAACCACTGTCCATCGAATATGATCCACTGGTCGAATCCTTGTTTCTAACATCCCAGTCGGTTGAACCGAACTTGACCTTTCCAGTTGTCCAGTCTCCCATTTCGCCGTCGTCGAAGTTATCTGAGAAAATCACGAATTTGACCTCGCGGAAAGCGACTGCGCGATTGTTGGACATATCCTGGTCGTCACCATTATCTAGCACGTTGATCAGGATTCCTAGTTTGGATCCGACCTCCAGACCTTCAAGGGAGGGCCTGAATGCGGTCTCCGGGGTGTCGAAGAAACTTACCGAAGCTGATTCCTTGAAACCCAAGGAATCTATAGTCTTAGTCTCTGAGGCATACGTCGTACCTGCGGACTTGATAGTCATGGAAACATCATCCAACCTGAAGTAGGAATTATAGTAAACTAAGTTGTACGTGTTGAAACCCACGACCCAACGGAATTTTACATCTGAAAATCCAGTGTAGTCATCCAGATTCAGCTTCATGGTCTTCCATGGTGCAGAGTGAGTCATGTACGTGTACAGTTGATTAGTGTTGTAGTAAGTCCATGTATCTATCGAGGTTGATATTGGAGTGTTGTACCAGACAAAGACCGGACCGTAGTACTTGCCGGACGTGAAGTGATCATTGTCAATGTAACTCCAAGAAGTACCACCATCGGTCGAGGCTTCCATATATGCGCCCTCATACCTGTAGTAGAACTGATATGATACCTTGAACTCCAGGGTCGCACCTATTGCGGACGTGAGGTCGTACGATGGTGTGCTCAATGCGGTCAGCATAGCTGGCATTGGCCCAAGCACTGTACCGGCCGTTCCATCAGTGTCACCTGCATCAAAAATGTAGATGGCGTCTTCAAAATTTTGGAAATTATAGTAGCTGAATGCATAGTTAGTAGCCATCCAAATCTCACCACCACTAGTCACAGCCACCGATCCCTTGTAACCAGTCTGACCGAATTGAGACCACATTGTGGTAGTGACTCCGCCTGCGGTTGGGAAGCTCCTCATACCGCCATAGTAGGATGACCAGTAGTATCCATTGACGTAGACCTGT
>Ga0208879_1001171_pt1 | contig 25224 bp, 20 predicted proteins | sample Knorr_S15_td_Bot_FD_185605 | JGI IMG/M metagenome (GOLD analysis project Ga0208879, IMG submission 185605) | Marine microbial communities from Southern Atlantic Ocean transect - Knorr_S15_td_Bottom_ad_5009_LV_A (SPAdes) (version 2) | ecosystem: Environmental > Aquatic > Marine > Oceanic | place...
AACTCTAATCGTTCCACCTTTTCGGCCAGTTTCATTGATAACTTTCCTTACTTTGCCAGCAGTGGCTTTCGCAGCCTTACTGATTTTATTAGGAGTTTTCTTAGCTGCTGCTGCTGCTTTCTTAGCAGAGGTTTTTGCTGCTGTTACTGCTTTCTTAGCCTTGGCTGGTGCTTTCTTAGCAGCCGCTTTAGCCTTGGTAGTGGTTTTCTTAGCGGAAGTTTTTGCTGCTGTTGCTGCTTTCTTAGCCTTGGCTGGTGCTTTCTTAGCAGCCGCCTTGGCCTTGGTAGTGGCTTTCTTAGCAGAGGTTTTTGCTGCTGTTGCCGCTTTCTTAGCCTTAGCTGGTGCTTTCTTAGCAGCCGCCTTAGCCTTGGTAGTGGTTTTCTTAGCAGAGGTTTTTGCTGCTGCTGCTGCTTTCTTAGCCTTGGCTGGTGCTTTCTTAGCAGCCGCCTTAGCCTTGGTAGTGGTTTTCTTAGCAGAGGTTTTTACCTTGCTTGCAGCTTTTGCTGCGGCAATGGCTTTGCTAGCAACCGCTGCACTGACATTGGGAAGTGCAGATAAATTACCCTTTTTTGAATCCGTCCCCTTAGCAACCATACACTCACCTATGCCAATGGAAAACGGCGCTCACACTTCAATTCTTTGATACCAATTAAATTAATCAACCGTTGAATTGATTGCCTATAAGCAATCACATAGGACATATGAGGGCGAATCTTGGTGCTGAATCAAGCGTGCTCTTTGCTCAAGTGAAAAAGGCCAACTCCGACCATAAAATAGAACCTAAAAGTAACCTATTGCGAAGTAAACATTTCCCTATCGGCAAGCCCGTTTATCTCGGAAATGTAGCAATCCGGCTGCTTTCGCAATTATCTCAACCAGACACCCCATTTTTTGTCCAACCTCCCTCGTTTAACGAGCAAATATGGCGATTTACATGCAAGAGTAGTTCCTTGTCAATTTCAGTTGAATCAAAATCATACTGGGGTTTAGGACTATTCAATTCAGGATATCTAAATCGAATTGAAATTACAGGACCAATACAAGAACGAGCGAAAGTGTTGTTTGATTTAGTTGCTGCATTATCTCATAACCCTTGGGAATTTAGACATCAGCGCCATGCTGGAAAAGTAATGAAAAAAGAATCGATTTCAATTGAGGAAAATGAAAAATCTTGGCGTTATCTATTACAAGTAGCATCTTCTCAAATAGAAGAGCAAATTGCTATAATGGCAGAACGAGCAAAAATTGTTGAGAAGCGTGTTGCATTGAATAAGGACATCAAGAATTCTGATCAACGAATGACCCATGCCTCTCTACAAAGTGCATTTCATGATTTAGAAGTTGCCAGGGCCGCGCATGCAGATGATAATTCTCCGGCGGTTGAACGGGCATTGGCTAGAGTTGAAGCCTCATTGATTAGTGCTGACCCATCAGCACAACTCGAAATAGATAAAGAGTTACAACAAAATGCTCAAGTAGATGGGCATATAATGCAATTAGGGGACCCCGAAATTGATGAAAAAGTGGACATTGTGGACTTGTCAGAAGATGAAGATGAGGATGTTGAATTAACTGCAGAAGATGTATTTATTGTTGATTTAGCGCAAATAAATGAAGAGGAATGATTGCTTTTCCATCCAATTCTCCTGCGGGTCGCGTTGATAAGGGGGAGGCATCTCGCCCACATCGGTTGCAATGGCTACGAAGAAGAAGAAGTCCGAAGGCAGTGGTATCCAGCAAGCTGCTGGTTTAATCCGTTATTTCGATGAGGAATCAGAGCACGCTTGGAAAATTACCAAGGGACAAGTATACTTTGCTTGTATCTCAATCTCTTTATTCTTCTACTTTATAAATCAAGGCGTACTTCAAGCAATTTGGAGTATTTTTGCTTGATTCAATCATTGCTTGGCAATTGAGAATCACAACGGTGTAATCAATACAATTTTTCCTTCCTTCGCAGCCATTGCTTGAGCGACTTGAATTGCAGTTTTCATGCCCGATGTTGCACCAATAGTTTTCGACTCACCCTCTTCATGGATTATCAATCGGTGAGTCAAGTTGTAAAGAATACCTTCTTCAATTCTTTGGAACACCCACTGCTCATTTTCTATGGTCACCATCGCAGGAATGCCTGAAAGAGACCCCATCGCTTTACCAGTTGTAGAGGTCCTTGTTGAGAGACCTTGTAAATCTCTAAACGGTTTCCAAGTTCTTCTTCTTGTTGGTTGTTGTACTCGCCGACTTCTATCTATGCCATCTCTAAATGCTCTTGTCATCTTAGGGTCCCATCCCTTGGAGTTAGTGAACTCCATTCACAAAGCCAATCTGTCACACTAATAAGAAGCGCGACGACAAACAAGTCGCAAATGGCGATTATTAGACCCTTGATGTCTATTTCAAGTGCAAGATTATCCGCTAATTGGATTTTGTTTTCGCATTTGTAACAACAAAACTGAACTCAATAGAAGAGGTATGATTGGCATCAAGATCCACATCACAAGTAATTGGATACCTGGTTGATGCAATAATCTTGGAACAGCAATTAGAGAGAAAAATATTACTGATGTAAGAGAAATATACAATAGTTTTGAATTACAATTTCTTACATCCTCTTCAACCAGCCACGGAATTACTAAAGTCAATGCCAAAGAAATCCAGATGGCTGGTAATAGAATAATTGCATAAGGAGTAAATGCTGTGACAAATAATGGAGACAGACTCAGCGTTAATCGCACCCACCAAAGTTCTGGTCTTGGTGTTGCATCGAATCCCATGGTCGGAAAAAACATAGATGCAACACAAATAACAATCACTGAAAATACCAACCAAATTGTCATTAGTGCTTCACCATTGCCAGAAAAAATATCCAACGACTGTGCGAAAATGATGGACATTATTATCAAAAATATGAATGCAGATAATGAAGTCAATATCAGCGATTTTGTTTTTCCATCTCCGGCGCCTAATTTAGCATCTAAACGCTTGGCAGGTTCTAATATCGTTGCAAAACTAATTGCCATGTGCAAAAATACTGAGATAAATATAATGTGATAATAATGCTCTAAATCCAACCAAAAGGCTGAATCAATATTTTTTACGGCATCAATTTTCATAAAGAGAAAAATTGCAACTGGGAAAATTACAACGAGTTTGTATTTTGCCTTTGTTGCTAATTTGATAAGACCTGAATCAATTGCTGTTATTGTACTCGCAGCAAATAATTCTGCCGCGACAATGAGAATTGCTATTACCAATAATGCATACCAAAATGGATCAATACTGTCAGTTGGCCATGTCGATTGAGTGGTGATTGAATCCGCATTTAGATATGCACTATCCGGGAAAAAAATTGTAAATGAAAATAATGCAACCAACGAAATAAAACTCATCACCCTATGTCTGACCAAGGTCTTAATGAATTGAGGGCTTTGAGAAATACTAGGTAGTCGATTAACAAATAATGAAAATAATAACAATACCATCAAGACCAATTCTGAGAGGCCATCACCTCTCAAAAATGTCATCCATGCAGCGCCATTAATCGGATTTGAACCCGCGCTATATCTTGCAATATCTGAATGAGAAAGGTCGTTGCTAAGCACAGCAATAAGGCGATCTAATATCATCAATGTAAGCAAAAATACTGGTAAGAAATTGTGCATAGATTTTATCCATTTACCTTTTTCAATACTCATTTTTTCAATTGTTGCAGCCATTGGCCAAGCGATGAGAGAAATGGCCAATAGTGGCACTAACCAAGGTACATCATCTCCCAACATTGTATGTGGCACAAGTGTTCAGCCCTTGAGCATGGCGGAAACTATGAGGGCGGATAAGTGATGGCAGTGTTGATGGGGACTGACCGTTGGCATGATGAGGAACTCCTCGATGCCGCGAAATTATCTCCATTAGCAGGTCTTGCAGAAAGTCTTGGATATGAAATGGATGAATGGTTAGAGGTTGCAACGACCGCTCTTCCAGAGACATTACGTATTACATCAAACAGAAATGATAGGGATTGGACAACACAACAAATTGCTAATCTCGGTGCGACTCCACTTTCATGGCTAGGTTTAGATAATGCTTTCCAAATGCCATTTGAAAGGGGTAAAGCAAGTGACAAGAAGTCAAAACATATGATGACGATTTTACATGATTCTGGTCGAATAACAAAGCAAGAAGCGGCTAGTATGCTACCTGTTGCATTACTGCAACCACAACCTCAACAATTGGTATTGGATATGTGTGCAGCACCTGGTTCAAAGGCCACACAAATCGCTGAAGCAATTGCACCGAGTGGCATAGTTGTGGCAAATGAGCCAGTTTCTGGTCGCCTCAATATGTTGGTTAGTAATCGTGGCCGCCTAGCGTTGAATAATATGCTAATTTCACAACACGATGGCCGTCATCTTGGAAGAATCCCCCCTCCAGGATTTGATGCGATTGTTGCAGACATTCCCTGTACTGGTAATGCAACTACGCGTAAAAACCGAAACCTATGGTGGAAATGGACTCCAAAAAATGGTAGAGCGCTATTCAAATTACAAGTGGACATTGTTGCAAGAGGTGCAAGTTTGTTAGTGCCCGGAGGGAAATTAATGCTTTCAACTTGTAGTATGGACCCTGTTGAAAACGAAGCCGTAGTTGCTGAATTATTACGACAACTCCCATATCTGCAATTAATTCCAATCGATGAGAGTTTAGTTCCAGGATTAACTTTGCAGAAGGGAATTAGCGATTGGGACATTTTGGATGAAGAAGGAAAGGTTGTTACTTTTGATGGCACTTTGCCGGAATTACCCCTTCTAAAGCCAGCACACCTTTCCCCACAAAAGCGAATGAAATTATCTGATGAAGTTGAGTTGGATGAAGTTATTGACTCAGAGAAAGAACTTGAAATAATATCTCTATTACCGCTATGTCGCAGATTACGACATCAAGATAATGATACTGGTGGCTTCTTTGTGGCAATGTTAATACACAAACAAAATGCAACTCCACAAGGTATCGCTCGAACATTCATCCACAAGCGTGCTCTACCTTCTGAATCTACATGGCAACCAAAATTGTTAGACCATCCTAAACCGGACCGGCATTCAATTTTCCCTGCCGCTGAAGAAATTATCGATGAAGCGGTATCAAGATACAAATTGAATGACCCTGGATGGTCGTGGTGGCATAGAGGAAAGAGAACAAATATTGCTCCAAAAATGGCACTGGAGAGAATATTTATGCAACAGTGTCCGAATAAGAAAGGAAATATTTGGCCACAGGGAACATTCCATCCGATGAAGATTATTCATGTTGGCCTTCCTGTTTTCACTGAGAAGAAAGGCACATGGCGTACTAGGCAAGAATCAATACCTGCACTACAACAACATATGGGCGATGTATTACTCAATATATCACAACAGACTCTCGGGCGATTGTTGCAAGGTTGGGCACCATTGATTGAAGAATTCACCGAACAATTAAAAATTGAGGCACCAGAACCGGGACCTCTACTATTTGGATGTCAAATCGATGGGGTTGACCATGTCGTTTCTGCATGGTCTGGTGCAAGAATTACCATGATGATTGACGATGTTGGAAAAGATATTTTGCGGGTAAAATTAGGACTGCCTTTCATTTATGAAAGCGAAGAGGAATGAGGCTTGGTTATGACAACAACAAACTCCAACAATAATTCTCATCCATTACTAATTGCAATGATTTTCTCAGTGCTACTACTATCTCCTATCATTGCATCATCTGTTTCTGCTCAAACAGAATCAATAGAAGGCATTTGGGCTTCTAGCGCAATTCCATCTCCAATTGCAAAGGATGTTGTATTTGTAGAACAATTCATTGAAGATACACCGAACGCAGACGAAAATGCACAACAAGATTTGTGGAGGATATATCAGAATAGAGATGACGTCCTCCCTCTAAGTTGGTGGAAGTGGTCTGATGAAACAGGTTCTGATTGGCCCGATGATGATGCAAAGGCAAGATCCGGACAACTTGGAATGCAACAACAATCTCAAGACCAAGCCCTATATGTTTTGAATTCTAATATTGAGCAATACCAAGATGTGGATGAAGCGATAGAGCAAGCAAAGAATTTCTCTATTGAAGAAATCGTGCTCAAGTTATCTGGTGAAATCATTTTGACGATTGATCAAAAAGGAGAATATGAAATAAAAATACAAGCTGAATTAGAACCACTGGTCAATTTGAGTGATGATACAATGTTGTATATTTTTCTCAGTGAAGATAATGCTGAAGATGTACACAAAAGACAAGTGAAGAATTTGATACGGGATATGAAACCAGAGGTTGGTTTTTCTGTAATGGCAAATAATGTCACAAATACAACATGGATAATGTCCAAGGAGCATTTAAACGCTGCAGGTGTTGATTTGCAAGAAAAGCCATTGGGTTGGCATATTACTCTGGTATTCTTTGGCAGTGTTGAAGGAGATGATGATACTACGCGCCTTCTTGCATTGTATAATTCTCCACTTCCCAATAAGTGGTCAAATCCACAATCATCTGATTTCTTGATGCCAATGATACTGATTCTATTGACTACCATTTTCGCATATATCGTATATTCTAATTCCTCTACTAGAGAAAAGGGAATGCCACAAATTAATGTCGCTTGGAAGAAGTCTACTAGTCCTAAAATAATGATTTCAATAATAACAGGAAATCAAAAAGTATCGGTTACTAATCTTGAAATCAATCCACCATGGAAAGGACGTGGTGGATTTAATCAGTTGCAAATTAATGCAAATAGCAAACATGAACTCAATATTTCATTCAAACATAATCATGATGAAGACTTGAGTTTTTCTATAGCCATGATGATTGATGAATTAGGTGGTTGGACACAACACTTGCGACTATCGCCACCAAAGTTAGAGCAGGAAAAATAATTACGAAGTGTTGAAAACGATGAGAAATGAGCGAGGGGTTGTGAGCCAAATGAAACTTGATGATACCGACCGAGCAATTATTGCTGCATTATTACAAGATGCCCGCGCCTCACAAAGAGAATTAGCAAGAACTGTTGGTGTGGCACAAGGAACTATCACAAATCGATTGAAGCGACTTGAAAACAACGGAGTGATCAAGGGATATTCCGTTGTTCTAGACCCTGAGAGTGTTGGCTGGGGCATGACTATAATGGCTGGCTTGAGAATTGAAAAAGGCAAGATGATCTCTGTTCAAACAGTAATTTCTTCTGACCCGAGAGTCTTCGCTGTATACGATGTAACTGGTGATTGGGATTCCATGGTTTTGGCTAGAGTAAAGAATCGTGCTGATTTGGATGACCTAACCAAGACGGTTTTTACTCTTGAGGGAGTGACGAGATCTTTTACCCATGTAGTTCTAAACACAGTCAAAGAAGACGGCTTGCCAAAACCTGCTACTGAATAAATACTTCAAGACCTAATGAACTTAAAGATTCAACATATTTCGTTTCAGGTTTGAGCGCTCTTGAAAGAACTTTTCTTGCTTCTTGACTGATTTTTACATCCAAAGATTGCAATTTTTCAACTAACTTTCTTTGTAAACGGCCTCCGGTTCTATCCCAATCCATCAATAGTTCAATCGCTGCACCTCCTTGGCTATTTCTCGTGCCATAAGTCTCGTATAGATATGTGCAAAAGCGGTCCAAATCCCAGCCTCTATTCAATTGTTCAATCGTACCCTTAAAACCGAGTGTTCTTAGTGCTATAGTATCTTTTTTGCCTTCGACAATTATTGGCAAACCGAGCAAATTATCTTCCAATAATTTTGACAGTGCTTGGGCTGCTAAGTTGAATCTAAACTGGGCATCACTCATGTTATTCACCATCTCGTGATAAGGCATCATTCAATCGTGAAAGTAACTCCCCGATTGTAATGGATTTGACACTAACCCTTTTGGCCCGAGAGGTTTGCCCTGAAACAATTTCTAAATCTGATTTTGTCAGTGATAATGTTTTTGACAATACATGCAAAACCGCTTCATTGGCTTTACCTTTTTGGGCTTCTGCCTTGACTGCAACTGATAATTTTGAACGCCATTGATTAATTCCCACAATGCCCTGACGACTAGAACCTGGTTGAACTTCAATGTCCAATAATAATCGGCCATCAAGAGTTGTTTGAACACATCCAGATAACTCCATCAAACAATGCGTAGTTGTGCTAGTCAAAGAACCCTTGTTATTGCCAAAATTATCCTCAAATTACTCAAATCCAATAGAGTTCGGCACGACTCTATTCCCATATTGCTGCATTATTAATTTCATAGCAACAATTGCCAAATAATGAGGGTACTGAAAACGATTCATTAGCAATGAAAATCAATAATGTTTTATGTTGACCTCAACAAATGCTTAAAGTCGGTATCGGCGGGGGTTAGAACAAGGTGGTACAATGATTGCTGAAGACACTGTTTTCTCCGTGCTATATGATAAGTTCATGTTTTGGTCGGACATTGTAGGGATAATCACCTTTGGTGTGTTATTTTACTCAATTATACGATTCCGCGCAGGAGTTGAACCTGATACTACCGAAAAGGACCATATTGAAGTAGGGTCGTTTCCGGTTGAAAGGCATAATACTCGTTTAGAAATCGCATTTTATGTAGTTCCTACATTACTAATTATTTGGCTGACGGTTCTGGCAACATCTTCGAGTTCTATGGTGTGGGTGATTCCTGCTGAGGAAGATGCATTTGATGTTCATATAACTGGCAAACAATGGTTTTGGGAATTTGATTATGTTGAAGAGTTAACTTGGGAGGATGATCCAAGAATAACCCATGTCAATGTGGAATGGTTTTCTTCATCGCTTACTATTGATACGCTTGGTTCCGCAGCAGTAAATGCCACTGTTAACCAAGATGGCGTTTTGACCGACTATGCAATTGACTCTACATCTGATTCCACTAGCATTGTTCTAGCACATAATTCTTCCATCTATCAAAGTGTCAAGGTAACCGATGCTGATGGACATCTATTACACACTTGGGAACATTTGCCTATCGACCATCAACTTTCATCGGCTGCTGGTGAACATTTAGTAGTCCCTTGTGATGAAGACATTGTTCTAACTTTATTCTCTAAACCTCATGACGAATCCAATCCGGCTTATGCTGGAGTTCAACATGCATTTTGGCTACCTCAATGGGGTGCAAAGGAAGATCTTGTCCCTGGATTAGAAGGTGGAACAGTAATGACCTTTGAACCTGATAGAGCAGGTACATTTGATATTAGGTGTGCTGAATATTGTGGATTAAGTCATGCCAAGATGGTTGGCTACATCGACGTTGTCGCTAGAGATGGTGCAACATGTGACATAGATGTTGGAATAAAACTACTCGATGATTCTGATGGTTCAACCGGAGGTGAGCACTGATGCGAACAAGAATAATCGCAATTCTTAGCATAGTACTAATTTCATTGATTGCAATCCCATCCTATACCGCTATGCCTGGTGGAATAGGAAGTGCAGCAGAAAATGGATGTACTTGTCACGGAGGCGCATCTTCAAATACGCAAGTATTGGTCGATGGACTTCCAGAAGTTTTCAATGCAAGTGAAACATATTCTTTCACCATAACTGTTGTCAATGACGAATTGACAAGAGCAGCAGATGATAATGGGCGTATGGGTGGTTTTAGAATCGTCTCCAATGGTGGTATGGTCTCTTCAACCAATGACGCACTTTCTCATGAAATGGACGGAGCATTAACTCATACCGTAGAGGCAAATACTGTTCGTCAGTGGGCATTTGAATGGACTGCTCCTGCTGATTCCGAAGCTGTTGTTGATTTCACTATTTATGGAAATGCAGTAAATGGTGGTGATAGTTCTGGTGGAGATCAATGGAATAAATTCACTATGACAAGCATGGGTTCTGATGCGGGTGCAGTGGCGCCTTCAGCACGGTCATTGGTAGTTCTAGTAACTTCTATCGGACTATCTCTCTCCATGATTGTCGTTGGATTGATGTGGGTATTTTACAACCGTTCCCCAGAAACTTTCACAATTGGCAAATTCATCGCTTATATCAAGCCATGGCTAACTACAACGGACCACAAGCAAGTCGGAATTCTCTACTTCTTGTTTGGTTTCTTCTTCTTCCTTGTCGGTGGAGTATTAGCACTTCTATTCCGTATTCAATTGGCTTTGCCAGAAAACAATTTCTTGACCGAATCGGAATACAATTCATTCTTTACTTTGCATGGAACAACAATGATTTTCTTAGCGGCAATGCCTATGATTGCAGGATTCATGAATTATATTCTACCTCTTCAAATCGGCGCTAAAGATTTGGCATTTCCAAGAATCAATGCACTGGCGTTATGGATGCTTGTGTTCTCAAGCCCTCTAATCTATGCCGGGATTTGGACTGGCGATGCTGCCGATATTACTTGGGTAATGTATCCACCATATTCTTCACTGACCGCTGGAGCTCTTGGAGAATCGATGTCACAATATGGCTCCAGTATTGGAACTACTGCTTTCATCGCGGGAATGGCTATGCTCGGTGCTTCTTCCACCCTCAGTGGTGTTAACTTCATCACAACCGTATTCACAATGCGTGCAGAAGGTGTTGGATGGATGAAGATGCCTCTATTCACATGGTCGGTGTTCGTATCTGTGTTCATGCTCTACATGTCACTCCCTGCGTTCATTATCGGAGTATTTTTCCTATTATTTGACCACACTATTGGAACTGTATTCTTCACAAGTGGGGGAGACCCTCTATTATTCCAACACTTATTTTGGTTCTTTGGACATCCCGAAGTTTACGTCGTCATCATACCCGCATTCGGAATTGTTTCCGAAGTATTGGCGACTTCAGCAAGAAGGTCCATTTTCGGTTATAAATCAATGGTTTTCGCAATGGCTGGAATTGGAGTAGTTGGTTTCGTCGTTTGGGGTCACCACATGCTAACGTCGGGTATGGATCCAATGTGGAGAGGTATTTTCATGATCACAACAATGGCTGTTGCAATACCTACGGGCGCTAAGATATTCAATTGGTTAGCGACTCTATGGGGGGGTTCGTTGGTGATGAGAGTTCACACTTTGTGGGCTCTAGGATTCCTAATTACATTTACACTCGGCGGTATTTCTGGTATGTTTTTACCAGTTTCAGGCCTTGACACACACTTCCACGAATCTTACTATATCGTGGCTCACTTCCACTATGTGTTCATCGGTGGTACTGTCTTTGGACTATTCTCCGGTTTGTATTATTGGTTCCCTAAGGTTACTGGTAAGAAATTAAATGAATCTCTTGGAATGTGGCATTTCCTTATTGGATTCGCCTCATATAACGCTGCTTTCTGGCCAATGCACGCACTTGGAATAATGGGCATGCCTCGTAGAACTCACTCCTATACTCTAGAGAGTGGATTTGCCGAATATAACATGGTAGTTTCTATCTTTGCTTTCATCTTTGGATTGAGTCAATTGATTCTAGTTTGGAATATTATTCATTCATCCAGAAATGGAGAGCCTGCTGGAAAGGACCCATGGGGCGGTTGGTCTCTTGAATGGTCGACTACTTCACCACCACCAACGCCTTCATTCCTTGAAAATCCTGTACAAGGAGATATGAACATAGAATTTGGACATCACTCAGAAACAAGTCTTAGTGACAAATTGTGGACTGGGAAGAAAAAGGAGGTGGACGTATGAGCGGATACGGAGCGGATATTAATAATTCAATTTGGATGCGCGCTGTATTATTTGCTGGAGGATTCCTCACTTTTGGAATTATTGCTTTCAGTATTCTCGGTGTTGCTCTGGCTGGACCTGCTCATGATGAGTACCTAGCAGCTGTAGATGAATATCATCACGCTGAGGACGCTTGGAAGGAATCAGTTGCCGCTGGAGATTCTATTGCTAGCGACCATAATGATGAATTGTACATAGAAAAGGAAGAGGCTCACCATCATGAAGTGGAAGCGCATTTGTCTTACCTCAATTGGAAGGTGTCTGGAAATACAATATTGGTGATGTGCATTATTTTTGCTTCATTCATTGGAATTAGTGGTATTATGAATTCAATACAACCAGATGATGAACATAGTGATGATGAACATGAACATCATGGTTCTGCTTCACCAATTATTTTCACTTTTGGTATCATGCTATTCATGATCGGTTTCCCTGGTTTTGCAAATACAATAACTGAACTTCTAACAGGAACAGATGCAGTACTTGGTGAAATGGCAATAGGTGTTTTCGGGCTATTGGTCATCATTATTGGTGTTTCAAATTGGTGGGGAGAAGACTTACCATTCAGTGGCCATGGAGAACAAATTGCAACATCACATCCATTCGAAGGAGAACATATTCGTAAGGCTGGTATTTGGATCTTCATTATGTCTGAAATCATGATTTTCGCAACCTTCTTTTCATCTTACCTACGTATGCGTACTGGATGGTGTACAAAGTGGGCATGGGACAATGATATGTGTGATGCTGACGCAACTGGATATGATATCTTGACCGCTTCTGATTATTTGAGGCCAGGTGGTGCAGCAGGCACTGGAGACTTCTGGACTATGCTTCCGGGAGGAATCAACACATTTGCGCTAATTATCTCCTCATACACAATCGTCATTGCTCTAAAGACTGCAAGGGCACATGATTGGAGTCGCCCTGACAATTTCATCACCAAGTATATTCCAGACCCTATAATTAAGTTCATCTTCCCAGACCAAAAGAGAACTGTTAGAAATTTCTTGTTCGCAACCCTATTACTGGGTTCACTGTTCATTATATTGAAATTAATTGAGTGGTCACACTTGGTTGCTGAAGGATTTACTGTAAGCACATCCCAAGCAGGTTCAATATTCTATATCGCTACTGGAGCACACGGATTGCACGTCTTCATTGGACTGCTCATTATGCTCTATCTTGTATTCAAGGCTGACACTGTTGGCTATGATAAAGATAACGCGCAAGGAATTGAGTACTTTGGATTGTACTGGCACTTTGTCGATTTAGCTTGGGTATTAATTTTCCCAGCATTCTATTTGTATTGAGGTGAAAATAATGGGAGATCATGAAGTAATTGGACTAGAAAAGTGGCTTAAAGATAATACTGGAATGGATATCTATTTCTGGAATTTCATCGTCTTGATGTTTTTCACATTATTTGAAATCGGAGCTGTATTCTTTAACAAAATACCTGGAACTGATGTCAAGATCTCATTGATGATGGTTTGGACAATTCTAATCGTGGTTGGAATCATTAAGGGCTATGGTATTGGCGCATATTTTATGCATTTGAAAGGAGACCCTGGAATCTATTTCAAAACAGCAATGTTCCCTGTATTATTCGTATTACTGATGATATTCGGTATCGGTTTGTCAAACCCAGACGGTGTTGACGGCCTTCCTGCATGGTGTACTCCTAACTGGGATTACGCAACTCGTCGTTGAATAAGAGATGATGAGCAACACTGTTATCAACGGGTGTCAAACCCCTTTGGCTATGAAGAGTAGAGTGTTTATTGCGGTTACACTAGTCGCCTGTTTGTTGATATCTTCTATTCCTACTGCTTCGGCATACAAGGGACATGTTCTAGGCCGAACTGCGATAGATGATTTCACATTGATAAACCAGCATTCAGAAAATCGTTCTCTTTACGCTTTGCAAGGTGACCTCTTGGTTGTATCATTCATTTTTACAAGATGTGATTCTGTTTGCCCAGTGATTACTCAAAACCTAAAATCGGTTCAGCAGGGCCTTTCAGCAGATATTGCCGATGATGTGGGCTTTGTTTCCATTACTGTAGACCCTGCTTATGACACACCTGAAATACTTCGTGATTATTCAAATCAACATGGTGTAGATTGGCCACATCTAACTGGTACTGAGGAAGAATTACAGGTAATTTGGAATACTTTTGGTGTCATTGTATCGAAAGAGGTAATCAATGCTCACGCATCCATGAATTCCACTGAAGGAATAGAAAATCAAGTTTCAATTCTTTACCCGAATAATACCACGATATTGCTTGATGGGCATAACCAAATGTTACCTTCCGAAAATGCAACCGGTTGGAATTTAACTGAATCAACATTGGATATGCACAATGTATCTCTAAATTATTCCTTGCATGAAACATGGGGTCATTCTGTCAGTGGAATCAACAATGTCGATGCTCCTTCCGATTATTCTTGGTGGTGGTCACTATACCAATGGAATGAAACTAATTCTTCTTGGCAAGAAAGTCAAGTGGGAATTGATTCGGTAATGTTGGGCCAAGATACTGACCATATCGCTTGGGCTGCATCAAATTCTAACCTTTCTTACCTACCAATTCCGGGTAGTAATATGGTTTGTCATGACATGGAAAATAACATCACCACCAATCACAGCCAGCAAGTTGATTGTGAAAATTCTGCTATGCTGTGGATGAACCAAACAAATGAACATCATTCCAACGAAAGTGAAATTACTCAATGTGATGGTAATGGCTGGGAGATGGGTGAAGGCGATGGTAAGCATTGTATGTGCGATGATGGATACCAATGGCAAGAAGGAGACAAATTATCATGTGTTGGTACAACTCCAGCAGACCAATTTGAAGTTGGCCATTCCACAATAACATACATCCTAGACAAGGAACGAAAACCACGCATTGCATGGACTGGAGATGAATGGCATGTTGCAGATTTCATCTCTGATGTAGAAGAATTATACAGTTCTGAAAACGATTTACCTGCAGCACCACGCCTACCTGGATTTAGTATTGCCATGGCAATCTCAGCACTTGGCTTGACAGCAATTGCCATAAATGTCCGTTGCTCCGATGAGGATGAAGAGTGACCAATCTGACCTTCGCCGGCCAAAATTTTGCGCCGAAAAGGGGATGAAAGGGGGGCTCTTCGCACAACCACTGCAGACGTCGCATAGCCTGGTATTGCGCCGGATTTGAAATCCGGTGCCCTTTGTGGCACGGGAGTTCGAATCTCTCCGTCTGCGCCTATTTATTCTCCGCATAGATGTCGTTACTTTGCAGCAAATAGGAAGCAAGGGTTCTCAAACTGAAGCCACTCTGCAAGCAATATGCGCAGAGGTCTTGTTGCCCTATCTCTTTTCGCCCTCATGGTCTTGGCTGGCTGTTTGTCTCCAATCACTGCTGGGTGGGGAGTGGGCGATGGTGAAGTGAAAGTTGAGTTTACAACTGACTCTGCTTCTGCTACTAGTTCTTTAGGAGATGAGAAACAAACCTTTGATGAATTATTACCGGTTGGTTGTAATATTGAAACTGATTCTCAAACCCTTGATAATGGGGGTAAGCCAATTACGTTTACTGGGTATATGGCTGCAAGTCATTTCTATACATCTCATAATGAATTATATGGTGCTTCCGACCTTGATCTTGCCGTGACGACTTCTGTTGCCATTAAATCGATGACGATGAATGACGCTGCAAATGTAGATGGGGAGCAAATCCCAAGAGTGCAAGTCAAAAATTGGATATTACCATTATACCCCAATACTGGTGCTGGAAATGTTGACCTCGATGAAATTGATGGTGATTCTGATTCAAGATGGTTTGTATTGGGATTAATACCAACCTCTGAAAATATCCTTTATGGAATGCAAGCACTTGGTGAATGGCATCAGCCTGTGCAAATAGAAGGTTACCTTGTGGACACAAACAAAACAATATCTGCTGGGTATTTCTCCTCCTCTTGGCATGAAGTAAACGAAAACTGTGAAATGAAGATTGACCCGTCGTCTAACAAAGTATCAGTTTACTTGATGGTGACATCGATTAAATTTCAAGATTCAGTTGTAACTTCAAGTGGAGATTCTTCAGATGAATGGGTATTGGGTGATGTTCCATACCTTGGCCGAGGAGGTTTCATCACATTCTTCCTAATCTTTGGAATTGGTGGTGCGGTTGTAATGTTCATGTTTTCCAAAATCGCTGTTTCAAAAAGTGCTTCCCATTCAATGGAAATATTGGTTGGAAAGAAAGCGATGGCTACAGTTTCTAAAGTTAAAACTGATATGAAGAGAGCAAAGTCAGAAGGAATGACTACCTCAAAGCAACGAAATGCTGAAGCGCGTAAAGATGCTGCAACCGAGGCTAAAAAAGAAGGTACAAAACCTGCAAAAAGAGAAACTGCGGATTCGATTGACCTAGTTGGCTTTGATATGGATAGCGCTTTACAATCAGGACCGAGTGAACCAACTACTTCCGAATTTGGTGCTAAAGGTTCCAGTGTAGTAGCGACTGCTGAAGCACAAAATATTTCGTCTCAGAGTTCTTCTAGTTCAAAAAAGGCAGCACCGCAAAAAAGCAGCCATGTTACTTCTTCAGCAAATGTTTCAGCGCCGGCTACTAGGTCGTCTGTCACCTCCATTAGCGAACCAGCAGCGAGTAAACGTTCACACTTTTCATCAGCAGTTTCTGGAAGTTCTACACTTCGTGAAGAGCCTAAAAAGAAAGTTGTCAAGAAACGTGCAACAAAGAAAACCCAACAACCTAAAGTTGAACCTTGGCAAGGAAAAGAACAACAAAGTAACAGTAATTATGAAGAAGAGGATGAAGACTTTTCGGACTTCTCTCTATGATGCAAATAATATTACCACTCAACTTGAGTGGCGCCTCTAACAGTTATTTGATCCAAATGCCATTCTAATTTTGCAGGTAATTGAATCACTGGTTCACCATCAATATTGAGGTAACTGATGATTTTAGTCGAAGTATCACAAGGCTCCCCATTAGGCAAAATACACCTGAGATTCAATTTATTTGCAGGCTTTTGAGTAATGCCCCATTTTCCAATGTGCTTTCCTTTCTTCATAGGGCCCATTAGAGATAACATAGCAAGTCTGCTCAATCGTGGAGCGAATATCAACAAACCATTTTCCCTAACTGGATTCATTCCAGGATTTATCTGATATCCACCTCCAAAAGTTTCTGCTGCTGTTACCGATAACAAAGTAAAGTCCCTAACCTCGGGTTCTCCGTCATCGATTGTTACTTCGACTTTTCTTCGCTTCCAAAATGGAATTGTAGTCACTCCAAGATATGTATACTTCTTTGAACCTTTTATCCATTTTGCTCTCCTCAACTTTGCTCTGCCGATATCTGAGGTAATCCCGCAATCCGCTTCTAAGAACGCCCACCTAACGACATTGGCATCACGCGTAGGCATTCCATCCCAAACATTGGATTCGGGTGCTGGATAGTCGCCTTCTTTTTGACAAGGGATTCCTTCAATTCTCCATGCCCCACAACGTCTATCGACTCCATTTATTAGAATCTCAAGGGCCTTATCCAAATCATTTCTTGGAATGTTATGTGCGATACAATAATCATTTCCTGAACCGTAGGGTAACTGACCTAATACGATATCTGAACCTCTTAAGGCACTGGCGATTTCATGGACAATTCCATCTCCACCCACCGCAACAACAAGTGGAGGCTTACCCTCGCTTTCCCCACCTTGTTGTGAAGATTCCCAGCGCTGTCTAATCTCATATGCAATATGTCCGCCATGGCCAACACTCTCAGTGATGTATGCTTGAACTTCATTTCCTGCTGCACTGATTTTTAATTGTAATTTTGGCCACATTTTGCCACAACGAAAATCTCTACTGGCCGGATTGACAATACAATGTACTAATCCCATAGTTAAGGCACGACCTAACACATGGATGAACCCTTTCCCGTTTTCAACCGTATTGGGCAATGACTCTTCATATGATGGAGGTTGGCAGACAATAGAGGCGTAATGATGTGGAGTGATGATGATATCAAATTCATGTCAGCAGCATTAGATATAGCGATTCGCGGAAAAGGCAAAGTTTCTCCCAACCCATTAGTCGGATGTGTATTGGTCAAGGATGGCCATATTATTGCAGAAGGTTGGCATGACCACCTTGGCGGATTGCACGCTGAGCAAATGGCAATCCATGATGCTGAGACCAAGGGTGAATCTCCTAATGGTGCAACTGCTTATGTGACCCTAGAACCTTGTAATCACTTTGGCAGAACGCCTCCCTGTACTGAGGCGTTAATGTGGGCAGGAGTGAAATCGGTAATCGTGGCTCACACCGACCCGAATCCAACAGTTAGAGGTCAAGGAATTACAGTTCTTCAACTGGCAGGTGTTTCTGTAAAATATGGGCTCCTTGAAAGTCAAGCGGCTGACCAAATGAGGCCATTCCTACATTGGTGCCAATATCGCAAACCAATCGTAACCGTCAAAATGGCTGTTGATTGTAATGGTAGTGTTGATGATAGAAGTAAAGATGCAGGACGTTTTACCTCTGAAAAATGTTTAGATTTGGTTCACCAAATGAGGGCAGAAAGTGATGCAATCTTAGTCGGAGTTGAGACCATTGTAAGAGACAACCCCTCACTATTAGCGTCAAGATTTGAAACTTCTAAGCAACCGCTACGAATCGTAATAGATCCCAATGCTAGAATTCCACCACAGTGTCAAGTTCTAAACGATGGAATGGAAACTCTTGTTTTACAGGATGACTTTAGAGATTTAGCCAATGTATTGAACCGTTTAGGAGATATGGAAATTCAAACTTTGATGGTTGAAGGTGGCCCAAAAACCGTCAAGCATTTCCTTGATGAAAAGTTGGTTGATGAGTTTTTCTTGATTCAATCCACAGTTGAACATCAAACACCATATGATAGTGGAATTAATTCTCAGGTACTAAGTGATGCAGGATTAATTCGTGCAGATGACCAAACATGGGGAGAAGAAACTGTTCAATATTGGAGCCGGTGAATTGCTTTTCATTGTTGGACGAACGGTTAAATTAGGCTCCACTCATCGCATAACCATGTCAGCGAAGAGAATACTGGTAATTTCTATTTTAGCATTATTTTGTTTTTCACCAATGCAGGGCCCACTTTCATCCCATCTACAAGCAGATAATGGAGTCCTAGAAGCAGGTCCTGTTTCTTTAGAGATATTGATGATGGGAAATAGTTACACTTCAGCCAATTCTCTTGATTCAATTGTTGATGGAGTGATGAGTGCTGCATCAAATCCGGCCAATGTCACAAGTTTAACCGGTGGGGGGATGCGTCTTTCACAACATTTTAGCAATGTAGCATCAGCAGGTCATCAATGGAATACTACGCTCAATAATGGTGCATGGAATTGGGTAATTCTTCAAGACCAAAGTCAGATACCTGGTTTCCCTCGCGCCCATCAAGAATGGATTAGTAGCAAAAATGGAGCAGTTCAACTTGCACAAACTATCGATGATAAAGGGGCAGATTCTGTACTAATGATGACTTGGGGTCGTCGTGATGGAGATAGTGTCAATACACAGAGATTTCCTGATTTCTCAACTATGCAGGACGAACTAGAGGCTGGATATCTGGATTATCGAGATAATATGTCCTCGTATGGAGATGTATGGGTTGCACCTGTTGGACTTGCATTTGAGCACATCCATGACCAAATAATTGCAGATGGAGGAACTCCGACCAATTCTGGAAACCTATTCTATGACCTTTACAGCAGTGACGGTAGTCATCCTTCAATCTCTGGCTCTTACCTTGCTGCATTAGTAATCTATGCAACGATTACTGGCGATGACCCTGTTGGCCTTTCCCATTCGACCAGTCTTTCTAATTCAGTAGTCCTTGGACTACAGCAAGCTGCTTCTGCCACCGTATTCAATGAAACATCTCACCTCGATTACCCTTGGCAATTACAAAATCAACTTCCTCCGATCAATCTCTCCGCAATACCAGATGGTGCTCTGGCATTCGAGTGGGTACAACAATTCGGTACTGATGATTCCGATTTTTCAATCAATGATGTTGTAGTCTCTTCTACAGGAGATATCTACGCACTTGGTACTGCTTCAGGTGATTCAAACACAGACCACACAATTGGTGGATGTAATTTGCCAGAGTTTTTGTTCCTCTTTGTAGTGAAATTTAATTCAAACAGAGTTTGTGATTGGACGGCAAACATTACCGGAGATGATGCAGAATACAATAGTGGCTGGAGTGGGGGTGACATCTCTCTTGATGGCCAAGGTAATGTGTACATTACAGGCACATTAGGAAGTCCAAAAACTGGCCAAGGAACTGGGTATTATTTCGATTCATGGGGAAAATCAGGGAAAATAGACATGAGCAATTGTAATGGTGATTGTACAATAGGTTTTGTTGCCAAACTCGACTCTCTAGGTCAATGGGAATGGACAAAGGATGGTGGGGCATCTAATTATGGACATGGTTTCAATTCAATTGATACTTTCCAAAATGGCTCAAGCATTATCACGGGAGAATATGGTAACGACATTTTACTCAATAGTGGAGTAGGAGTACAAGTGGGTCCTTCGTATGGAGATAGCCGTTCGGGCACTGTTTCCAAAAATATTGTTGTCGCAATGGTTGACAAAGATGGAGTATGGCAATGGGCATCATTCCTCGGTTCAAATGGCAATGATGCTGGACATGATGTAAATATTTATGACAATAATTACGCGTATATTTCTGGTACGGTTACGCCTCAAAGTTACTCTGAAGTCATCATGTTTGGTAATCATTCGTTGAGTTTCAATAGTGAATTATCTGGGATTGCATTTGTGTCAAAGATCAATCACAATGGAGAATGGCAATGGGCAAAAACTTGGGATGTTTCTACTTCTACATCTCATGGATTGGCTGTAGCATCAGATTCAATTGGAAATGTTTTCTTTGCTGGAACCACCTATGGTACGAATAAAGTAAACGGCATTGGATATTCATCTGGTGGAAACCAAAATTCATTTATTGCAAAACTCGATAGTAATGGCACATGGCTTTGGATCGAAGAAGTAGAATGCTCATGCGCGAATAGTATTGATTCAATTGCAGTTGATGTACACGACAATGCCCTTGTTGCTGGCACTCATTCTGCACAAATTCAAATGGATTCGATTCAAGTTGCAAATGCTGCTGGTGGCGTGGACATATATCTTGCAAAAATCAACTCTACAGGCTCATGGCAATATGCGCTAAATGCAGGTAGTTCATCATCAGGCGATTCCGTCGGAGGCGTATTTAGCGACCGTGCAGGAAATGGATACCTTTCTGGAGCAATAGATAGCGGTTCTGTAAGATTTGGCACAATCAATAAACAAAATAGTGATGGCGATAATTGGTTTATCGCCAAACTAACAAGCGATTATGACGGTGACGGTGACCCCGATACCAATGATAACGATGATGATAATGACTATATCATCGACATCTATGATAAGTGTCAGTATTCTCCAATTGGCTTCGAATCAATAGTAGCATTTGACCATGATTCTGACGGTTGCAGAGACTCTGATGAAGATGATGATGACGATGATGACGGGCTCAATGATTCAATCGATAGTTGTCCTAAGGGCATGACTGGGTGGATTTCCTCTAACTTGACCGACCTTGACTCTGATGGATGTATGGATGCACTTGAGGACTATGATGACGATGCTGATGGTTATGAAGATTATGAAGACTATTGCCAAAGAATCCCTGGGAATTCCACTATGGAATACGAAAAGGGCTGTCCCGATTCCGATGGTGATGGCCGTCCAGACATCCTAGATCCTTTTCCAGATGACCCATCGGAATGGTCAGACAGAGATGGTGATGGAGTTGGTGATAACTCGGATGCATTCCCATTAGATACAACACAGCAATCTGATGCAGATGGTGATGGCTATGGCGATGAAGAATACGGAAACGGTGGAGATTCTTGTCCAACGATATTTGGCAACTCTACAATTGACCGGAAAGGCTGTATTGATAGTGATGGAGATGGTTGGAGTGATTTTGGTGATGATTTCCCTAATGACCCTGCTATACACCTAGATACTGATGGAGACACAATTCCTGATTATTTGGACGACTTCCCATTTGACCCTACTCAATGGCGTGATTCTGATGGTGATGGTTATGGTGACAATGCCAACGGTAACCTCGGCGATATATTCCCTAACGACCCGTCCAAGCATTCTGATGCAGATCGCGATGGTATAGATGATGATAGTGATGCATTCCCGTATGACCCTACACAGTGGAAAGATACTGATGGCGATGGAATGGGCGACAATCCGATGGGAATAGGCGCAGATAAATTTCCAAATGATTCATCTCAGTGGTCAGATATTGACGGAGATGGGTTTGGAGATAATCAAAGTGGAAATAATTCGGATGCATTCCCAACGGATGCAACACAATGGTCTGATGTTGATGGTGATGGTTATGGAGATAACCCAGCAGGAAGACTGTATGACTTATTCCCTAATGATGCAACACAATGGGAAGATGCTGATGGTGATGGATTAGGTGACAATCTAACTGGAGATAATGCAGACCCTTATCTTAATGATTTTGACAATGATGGATATCCAGATAATATTGATATTTTACCTAAATTATATTCTCCTGGCGACCATGATAATGATGGATGCTTTGACGATGTTGATGTATTCCCTACAAATGCGAATGAATGTTTTGATTTTGATGGAGATGGAGATGGAGATAATGCTGATCCTGATGATGATAATGATGGATGGGCTGATACTGATGAAATAAGATTAGGAACTAATCCCTTTGATGCAAATGAAGTACCGGTTGATAGTTTTGAAATTGTAATTCCTGGAACTTCAATCGGTTTAGGTGCTTGGGATTTGATGGGAATGTTCGGGGGTATTCCATTATTCAGTTGGATAGGTTATGGTTTTGCTACGAGGAATGGGCGTTGCTATCGCTATGAACAACAATTGAAAGCAGCAACAACTCGCAAGGAGTTGGAAGATATTGCAATACGTTCAGAATATTCATTGATGCTGAGAATGCTTGGACCTCATCAAGGAATAAAATTAGAACGCTTACGTGCGGAATTAGACGATGTACTTGAAAGAGAAGAGCACTTAATCGTTCAAGGATTTGACCAAACAGAGTTAGTAGAAGAGAATGAGGAACTAATAGCAGATAGCGAAGCAAAGAAACTTCCAGAAATTAATACAGGAAATATCCCTGCCATTTCACTTACTGCTGAGAAGTTTGATGATAATGGTTTTGAATGGGTCCAATTTGAAGGTGAAAATTGGTACAGAGTTATTGATTCAAAAGATGAGTGGATTATTTTTAATGAATAATATTACTGATACTTGTAAGACGCAAGCCCACTCTCGACATGTCATAATTTATTGAGAATGGCGATGCAGTCTTTGTTCTGGACTGAGGAAAATCAATAGTTATCGAGGGAAGGTCAAAGACGCATTGCCCACTTTACTGTATAATAATGAATCAAAGTGGGCGATGCAGCCGAAGAACTGGACTGAGCGAAGCGAAGGAAGTTCTTGGCGCAAGCCCACTCTTGAAATATAATAATTCATTGAGAGTGGGCGATGCAGGATTTGAACCCGCGTCGACGGGTTCGAAGCCCATCAGGATATCCAGGCTACCCTAACCGCCCTTATTTCGCTCCAACAGCCCACCCTTTTTGAATAAGTTGGGTGCGCTGGCAAGAATATGGGCCGCTCTCTTCCTTGTATTCCAATGGGCTGTTCAGCATGTTGTAGAGAAACGACAATGCCTCTTACCAAGGCAGAGGCTGCAAGATTGGCACGAAGAACTGGGATGGCTGTTGAAAAATTCTCATGGAAAAATGAACAGGGAATACTAACTCTACTCAATGATGATAAAACTCGGGCTTGTGTTTTTCTGCTTACCGATTCATCTGATTCAACTGCAGAAGGAATATGTTCTGTATATGATGCAAGGCCCAAAGGCTGCAAAACATATCCATATGTATTGTCTAAAGATGATACTGCAATATTGGATGATGGTTGCCCGCATAGAGAACAATTTCCGCCACCAAGTGATGATGATGCTGCAACATTACTCAATTTAGAGGAACGTATCCTGAGTGAATCACGAGGCGACTAAGGCTGCCGTGAACATGTTCAATCCATCGGTTTTTTAATTGCCAGCCGCTTGATTTCATCAATTGTTGTAGTGAATGCCAATCGCCATGTAATAAATCCACTTGAGAATTATTTTCTAGAGCGCTATAGATCTGCGCGGGCATTGAATTAATTGGAACAATCAATACCAGATTTGCTTCATTGGATGCTACTTGATGAGCGCTGGTCAGTGTTTTTGTTAGTAATTCATCATGGTTTAATGAGCCCTGAGAATTTCTTCCATAGGGCGGGTCTAATACAAATCCCTTAACTTGGCCAATCCATGATTTGTCAATGCTGGCTGCGATATTTGTTGCATCTCCTCGCACTATTTTTGCAGAAGATTTTGTGATATTTTGTTGTTTGAGGAGCCACTTTAGATTCTGCTTAGCGCCTTCGACCATCTGTGAATTAAGGTCAATACCCAATGCTTGACGATTGGTTGCTGCTGCTTCGATGATGAATCCACCTGTACCGGTCATTGCATCGATTACTGGACCATGTCCAATTGGGCCTGCGGCAAGGTTTACTGCTAATAGTGCCAAGCGAGGAGAAAGGCTAACCGGCTTGAAAAATGGACGCTGAGTTGCTTTTCTATTTGCCACTCCCTCGCTACCGGACTCATCCCCAACCATCCAGCCACAGGCAATTTGAGATGAACTTCCATCGATTGTAATTGAAAAACGATTGTCTGGGTTTGACAAATCAATTTGCCAACCCATTCTGCTCATAAGTCCACCTATTTTACCGGCGATTTGACTTGAACTAAATTGTGATAATTTACCTTCTATCCGCAAAGGAACTACTGCCATCTTTCCTTCTCGGTGATTATTTTGTAAATAATTTTCAACCTTCTCCAATAGAATTGATTCATCATCTTGCCAATTGTGAATGAATCCATTTAGTAAAATCGCCTGGCAACCACTCGATACCGATAGCGTGTCAAAGGCTTCACTCGGACTCAATCCTCCCTCCAATTTGGCAAACCGATTTGACTCGCTAATAATTGGGTTATGGTTTGGTAGCAAAGCCGCTAACTCTGCCATAGCAAGAGCTGGATGCCATCCACGAAGGACTGCAATATGCTGCGCCATATTCACTGCTCATGGCTAATCCTTCTTGATGCTCTCGTAGGCCAATGGCTACATACTGTCGCCCTATTTGTCAACACATGGGCTGTAACCTAAAGGACATCGCGCCTAAAGAACCGATAGAACTTGCAAGCCTATCTGGTAAGCGTGTGGGCATTGATGCCTTTCTTAC
>Ga0208879_1001172_pt1 | contig 25211 bp, 16 predicted proteins | sample Knorr_S15_td_Bot_FD_185605 | JGI IMG/M metagenome (GOLD analysis project Ga0208879, IMG submission 185605) | Marine microbial communities from Southern Atlantic Ocean transect - Knorr_S15_td_Bottom_ad_5009_LV_A (SPAdes) (version 2) | ecosystem: Environmental > Aquatic > Marine > Oceanic | place...
CATGGAATATTTGCAGTGGCTAGTTGAGCATCCACAATGTTTGCAACCAACTCCTCAAAAGAGGTCATACAAATTACAAGGTGAGAACTTTATTCTCAACCTCATTCATGGAGATCTGCTTGAATTGGCACCAGCTCTTTACACCAAGCATTGTGCCTTAGCAGTTAGGAATAATTTGCAGCAACAGGTTGTCAACAGATGTCCATGGTGGAAAAAACAGACTACTACATTGCAGACCAAACAATCATGGCAACCTAATCCTGTAAAGGGATTGAAATGGTCTGGTCAAGATGCGACTAAAAATCTCGCTAAGATTCTCATTGAGGAAGCCAAAGCCCAAGCAATCTCTACAACCATCAATAATTTGCCTTATTTTGACTGTAGACAAATTGTCACTGTTGCCCATGGTAATGCAACGTTGGCAGAAGTAATGCAAGCGGTTGAAGCATATTATGAGGAATTAGGGCATCATGCTGCAAGACCTCAGCAGACGCTTGAATTGACGATTATATATCTAGATGAAAATGAATATTCCTCTAAAACAACAGTCATTGGCTCAAATAATTGGGTATCGCACTCTGGCAGGTGGAGACACATGTTGTAAGAGGAAATGGTGTAGGAGGCCCCTTTGGTGTATGGTGCACGCTGTTAAAGCAGAAGATCTGGTTCGATTCCAGAAAGGACAGTTCCAGCGCATCCGAACACCACACCGACAATATTGTTCCGTTCTGGACAAATTTCGGTTCCTTCAATATCGTATGATGTGCCATAATGTTCTCCACATATCAGATTATTTATTCCGCATCCTATAATGAAATGAATATTATCAATAATGTGCATGAATTGAATTTCAATAAATGTCTCGTTAATATCTAAATACCGTCGCTAACAACCATCACCATGGAGCCGGTTTTAGCGTCAAAGGTCAACCGCGACAGGCAATGGCTCCGAAGAAAAAACAAGCCAGTTTCGTCAAAACTTCCGAAATCTGAAATCAGAATGATTGACTTGTTCTCGGGATGTGGCGGTATTACATTAGGTGTAGAGGCAGCCTGCAACGAAATGAATGTTCACCTAAATCCAGTCATTGCCTGGGATATATTTGAAGCTGCAACAGATGTCTACAGCAAGAATTTCAGCGGTTGCATTATCCGTTCGGAACCAATTGAGACTATTATAGATGGAGAAAGAGGCGAACCACCTACGCGGAGTGAGAAATTATTTATGGAAACCATTGGAGAAATCCAATTGATTGTTGGAGGCCCACCTTGCCAAGGAAATTCAAATCTTAATAACCATACGCGAGGAACTGATGAACGTAATTTGTTGTATCTCCGAATGGCGCGGGTGATTGAGATTCTTAAACCAGATTATGCCATTATTGAAAATGTGGCAGGTGTAAGAAGAGCACAGCAAGATGTCGTCACTGAAACTAATAATTGGCTTGAATCCATTGGATATTCAACTGTGGAGGGTTTGATTAACGGTAAACATGTTGGCGTCCCTCAAATGCGCAAAAGGCACTTTACTATTGCAAGCAAACAGAATGATTTGGTACTGGAGGCGTTTCAACAGCGAGAGGGTGTTGAAATCAGACCCATTTCATGGGCTATTCAAGATCTTCTTGATGTGTATGATGAAGATGATGTGCTTAATTCGGCATCAAAAGCGACAAAAACGAATCAAGAACGGATGAATTATCTCATTGAGAACGATGTACATAATCTGCCGTCAGAAGAGCGGCCGATATGTCATCAAAAATACGATGAGCATGGGCCAACCGGCAATACCTATCCGGCCGTCTATGGAAGAATGTATTGGGATCTACCTGCTCCAACGATAACTACGGGATATTCATGCAATGGCAGAGGGCGATTTGTTCATCCAAAACTTCCTCGATGCTTGACAGTGAGAGAAGCCGCCCGCGTACAGTCGTTTCCCGATTACTTTGACTTTAGTGGTCATAAGCGAACGAACCTCAATCGAATGATTGGCAACGCAGTCCCCCCCTTGATGGCAAAGCACATCGCACAAATCTTGTTCAAGCCAACAAATGTGTCAGAAAACTGATCGTACTCACTTCTCTTACCGTGGAGTCGCACCGAACGAGTTGAAAAGTTCAGCAATCAATCATCGCTTGAATCGTCAACAGAGACTCCTGTGGCGTCAGTTGCAGTTGCATCGGTTTCGTCGCCTAATTCCTCAGCTCCATCACCAGGTGCAGTGTTGTCAAGCCAAGTGTCAAATTCTTCACCGCACGCATCTTTCATGAGGGTGATAATTTCATCTTCACTCATGGACCGGAAATCATGAGTTAAATAGTGCTGGTCGTAGAATGAGTTTGGTCCCATGAATCTGTACAGACAACCATCGGCTAGTGGGTGTTCATTCGCGGTAGTATTAGTTTTGGGCTTTTCTAAGGTTTCATCCCAGTACAGTTTATTAAGAATTTTCATCATGTTTTCGTTGAAGAATATTTCTTCAGTTGAAGAAATCACATCCATTGCCCTTGAGAATACTTCGGGTTTATGGGTCAGACACAAACGGGCGAGGGATTCTTCCGGGTTGGTAATATTGGGATATGTGGCATAGACCGCAAGCCTTCCAGCAATCAAGTGTCTGTATATTTTTTGTCGACCACCGAGCTGAAGCTCATATCTTGCTAATTCACCCACCTTATATTTTCCCTTATATTTTCCCTTAGTTTTTTTAGCGCAAAGTTGTTTAAAATAAATGTAGATCAACCAATCTGCTGCTCTCTCATTTTCCATGATTTTAAAGACAGTCGCCTTTCTCTCATCATTCGTTCCACTAAATGCTCCGAAGAGGTAAGCTGCAAATTCTAGAGCGGTTTCAAATGCTTTACCGATATTGAGTTCAACAGGATTTCCATTAGAATCTCTAAAATCCTCAGTCATGTCCTGCAACGAACGATTAATGCTTGATTTAGGGTTTGTCTTCATTCCTAGTAGCCATTTCTTGTAGGCCTTATGGCCTTCGGATGTAAATTGTTTCATGTCTACCATATTCAGTCCTCCTGGGTCGCTTCAATTTCGAGTTGCTCGTAATAATTTAGGATAATAGCGAACTGCTCAGTCTTCTTCATGAATTCCTTACCAATCTGATTTCTAAATTCAATGTATGTTTCTAGATAATCAGCGTCAATGTCCCCAGGTATGGTGGAGAACGGGTGCTCAATATCATTGAATTCGTTTTCAATAAATGCAACCCATTTCCCCTGCCAAAGCCCAGGATCGGTGACATCAGTTCCGTTGACGTGGTATTTACAAATAAGGTCCATGACCGATTTCACAGCCTCCACAATCATGATGGAAGATATCATATTTTTGGATTTAATCTCCTCAAATAACTGATGAAGCGGTCTGGCAACTACAAGAGTTGGAAGTCCTTGGATTTCTGCAACTTCCCATGAAATATTCTCATCTAAGTCATCTTTCTTGATGCTGAAAATGGATTCTCCATTGAAGGTAATTTGCCCCTCATGAGGTTCAATGAATAAAGCATCAGTCCAAGCGAAAATGAATCTTTCCTTGGCTCCTGCCGGAACGCCAGATATTTTCAACTGCCATCTCGCGTCTTTCCAAGAATCTCCTAGCGTACTAAGGTCAATGGTGTCGCTTTCTCCTGTATCTCTAAAATTACTGTAAACCCCAATATCTACTACCTCTTCTCGTAATCGATATCTGAAATACGCCTTTACAGTGTAGTCATCTTCTAATGCTTGGCATTTTTGTGACGGCGTGAACTTAAGTTTCACCTGTTTTGTATCCACGTCAATGATTTCAAGTTTTACCTCCTTTTTCAGTAGGCCCTCAGCATCGCCGTAGATATTTTGAAATTGTGATTTGACTTCAGGCATTTGCATCATCTCCTGTGGCTGTGGCTCCAGTTTCAACCAGAACAATATCACTCGGGGCCTTAAATTTACCGTCATAGGGGTCAAGTTTGGCCCTGGCTTTTTTGTGTGGTTCAAGAGTGTTTACTACCAATTTGAAATCATCGCTATTAATAGTTAATTTCACCTTGTCAGGATATATGTCTCCGTCGCTGTGCCTCAATTGTTCGATGGCACAATCTGTGGAAGTCCAAGTACTCACGTCGCCGGTTGCACGGATAAGTCGGTAATCTGGTGGCCGGTCCCACTTTATTGGAAGAGGTACAGGATAACCAATTCGGAGCAAGAAACTCTTTCCTATCAAGGAGGACGCTCCTTCTCTCTTGGTAATTTCAAAGCCATCATTTGTATTAAGGTCTTTGATTGTAAACACCCTTTGACCTGGCGGCGGCGGCGGCGGTGGTGGTCGGTCGTCACCCTCACCCGGGTCGCCTTCTTCGCCCCCGAAATTGAAAATATCTTTCCAAAGTTCCTCGCCTTCTGATGCTGTGGCACTCAATGCTGCAACGATTTTGAAAGGTAGCATCTTAACGTAGGAGGTGGTTGAATGGCCGAGAAGATATTTATCCATGCGTTCTGTTGAAGAATCCCATTCCCAATTAAGGTGAGCAGGGCCTTCGGATTGCCTAAGCATCTCAGAGAACTCATCACCATCCTTTCTCGCTACCATTACGAGCGATGCAAGCCGTGGCCGGAGTGGTTGTTTTTTGTTAACCATCGGTAGACTGATTTGTGAACGATAGTAGTGTGCTTCTGCTGCATCTGCATTTTCAGGAGCGCATAGTTGGAGAACAATTTCCACGAGGCCATCAGATTCTGGGTTCCCGTTGCTATATACAACTGGCAATTTAGTTTTGATTTTTATGAATTTCCCATCATCAAACGCTTCCTTCAACTGTTTGAATTCGGCACTATTTTCTTCGGGCATGGTCTCCGAGAAACGACTGCTGAGTTCGGTTCCGCCATCGAGTTGTGACAATTCATATTCTTCGCACTCATTAGTGGTTCCAGCATCATCATCATTCATTATGTTAAACAATTCCAACAGTTTGAGCATCTTTTCCTTGGTAGTATGCGATGCGTTCACTTTTCCGACTCTTTTTGACGGGATTTGTTCCCATTGAAATCTATCCTCTTCTAGTAACTGTTGAAAATTATTTTTATCTATGGAGGTGGATCTATCACCTTCATCGACAAACTCAAGCTCCAATTTACCCTGCATGATCGCCAGAGCATAATTATTGACAACTCCGCACATCAGTTTTTCTATATCGTTAACGGGGTCATCGTCCGAATTCCGAGGATATGGAATGACAAAAGAGGTTCCTGGCTCGCTTTCTCCACGCGACACGCCAAAGCATGCACAGAATGCATCGATTTCATCAGGATCGGCGATCGGTATCCAGTGGTCTTCAATATCAGCAACATGTTCGTTCGCATAGTACATCATCTGACTATATTTTAGGTCAGAGTTCCGAATATCTTTTCTATATTCAAGCAGTGCTTGGCCGAGAAGATATCTGTCCTCTGTATCGTCTCTAGTAGTTACTGCAAAGAAGGTTTTCACTCTTGATGAGAGGGGAAAGGCAAGTTTTCCGAGACCCCATGAGCCCCCGCGTCCAGTTGACGGGGAAGACAAGCCGAGAGTTCTTAGTAGCCAATAGAAGGTATTGTTCTGTTCATCTAGTGGGGTCTCATCAGGGTCGTGTTGATATAATTCAGTGTCACCTACAAGGCCTGTCGTATTGTAGTCTTCAATTAATAAAACTGGGATTGGTTCCTCACTAACCCATTCAGTACCAGCAGAAGTAGCTTGTGAATCAGCGGCCCGGTTTATCCCGGTATAAAATGGGCTGGAGGAGACATGGTCCATCCAAGGATTCTGAGGCAAATATTTATCCTTAACCAATGTGAAACCTACATTCTTTATAGTGAATTTCATTTTTACGGGTTTTGCTTCATCCAAAACATTGTCTGTGCTGTTTTGTGCAGGCTCGCGTACAATGGATGTGAACGCGCCTTGCTTGTCAAGGGCAGTTGGTGCCTTTTGCTCAGGTCTTGTGTTTCTTACTGCATGCCACTTACTCATACAATCACCTCAGAGTTATCTTTCAGCACACGCATACCTCTATCAGTAATTGAATAGTTCTTAGTATTGCCGATACTAATCGGTTTGACAAGTCCGAGTTCCTTGAAAAGGCTCAACAAACTTCCCAACTTACCATTTATATGGTTCTCTAGTCGGTAGCAGGCATGGTCCTCTGGAGAGTGCTTCTCTTGTCGACGACCTTGCGCAAGATGTTTTTCGTATAGTGGCATTCCAGACTGATGTATCCATCGCGGATGAACTTCACCGTTCGCAGCTTTGAGTGTCGCCTCACAAGCATAGTAATTAGAATCCCAGCCGGTGACATCGGCGCCGTCGCAAGATGCCATTTGGTGCAAGATATGTAGTGCCCATGCCTTTTGGTCTGCGGCAACACTAAAGAGAGCTTCCAAAATAGATAGAGCGAGATATTCCCCATAGTATTCAGGGAGAACAGGATTGGTTGAAACAGTTTCGAGGTGAGTTATTGTCGTCAGATATTGGTGAATATGGGGGAGATCTGTGAAGACTTGGGCTCGCTCAGTGAGTTGAAGGTGAGTCCCACCGATAACTTTTATCAAGCCGAGTGACTGGAGTAAACCCCTGTCATGGAATATGCGTTCTTCGTCAATGCCAATCACATTTTTCAGAACTATACGAAGCGGTCCTTCCTTGCTTACAGGAGGAAAACCATCGCTGAGTTTTTGACCTCGCTTTACATTCATAAAACTTTCAACTTTATCATTGAGGTGTTTGAAAATGTGAGTGGAAGTTTCAATGAAGAGGCGTCTAAGTTCTTGAAAGTGAATTTTCCCTTCGTTCTCTCCGTGCTCTTTCATCAGTTGCAAAATCACAATTAGGGGAGAGATTCGGTTTTGAAAAGCCGTGAGAACATTAGGGCCTCCAAGATAATGTTCGTCCTCTATGGTTTGAACTGAATCCATTTGAGGTTCTGGCATTATTGGCTCTTGTGATTTCATAAGGTGATTGGTTTGAATACCTGGAGTTAGGATTTTGGTAATCACCAACATTCCGCGATTACATACTGCGCAAAGAGCTCCAATTGAAGGATACACAGAACCAACTACGAATGGAACATCCATAGTTGTCAGACATTCGACATTCGTGCACTTGACTGTTACGTTCATCAAAATACTCCCCCCTTGAATGCGAATTCCATGCAGATCGAAAGCTTGACATAGATTCTATCACCGTCGAAGACTATGCTATCGTTCTTGATTCCTGCAAGAAGAGATAGGTGTAATTCTGTAGAGTGAAAGTATGCATCAATCATATCAGCATCTATTCCACCATCCAATTCCATAAGCTGTTCAATCGCAAGTTTTTCTGTAATTTCATATCCTTCATAATCTTTCATACCTTTCACAATCCTTCTTTCTCATTTACTCTAAACAGCAACCCCTATTTAAGCATTTCGGTTTACCTTCCCCTGCTTATATTGGGCTTGAAGTGGTAAAACGCACCTCTCGCGCAGGAGTAATTAATATTACGCTGATACAGCCCACTAACAACGAAACGATAAACCATGGTTCCGAAAACCAATTCCACAAAAGGCATATTTAGCCCATTCGAACATTACGACGACTGTCGGTAGTTCGCCACATTGATTGCTGGTCACGGAAGGATTCACCCATGTCGTGGAAGACAAAGGGTGTCAGGTTCATTGGGTCGCCATTAGGTGGACCAGCGCTGGCATTAGCACAGAAAGCTGGTAGTGGGAAGGTACCGGTTTGACCGGGCTGGATTTCAATCCACACGTCTTCTTTGACTACAAGATTCTGATTGCCATTCCATGATTGTTGTTCGACCATAGTGCCTTTGGGAACGACCATACGAACCACATTTGCACTTGGATTGTTGATTTTCATGCGTATGGCATTGCCGGAATCAAAACCGTTTCCTACGATATTTTCAATGGTCACAAGGCCCTGTGAGGCAGCATGATACAAACTGTCGGTACGAGATTCAAAAGTCATGTTGAGTGCAGCTGGGGAATACACAGCAGTAGTGTTGTCACGGGCGCTACGAAGATGAGAGAACTGAGCAATTAACTGAGCACCTCCAAGGCAGCGTTCGTCACTGACAAGCAAACTAGGGTAGATGCGACGTGTCTGTTCAACGAACAATTCAGAACTATTACCGGTAATATCACGAATTTGTGTTCGTTCGCGGCGGGAACTATGTGGGTCGATTGGAGTTCCATCATCGTTAACAATGTTGACGGTTAAGTCTTGGACACAACCATCGACGATAGGCATTCCTTCTTCATCAAAGAAGATTTCACGCACACTCATAGGTGGTATCTGTACAGTAATTGTTTCTGCACAGTGTATGCGTCCACCATCCAAGGGCATGCCTTGGCGGAGGGTAATGGTCTGAGGTACTGGGCTGGGGTTTTTTGCAATATATTTTACATTCATAGGATCACTTCCTGTGGGGTTTCACTTCCTCGGTGGATAAAGAGGCGAAGGTCAGAGCGCACACCATTGTTCTTTATGGCGGTACAAGCATCGATAAAGCGCTGAAGGCAATGGCTCCAAGGCTCGTTATCTGGGGATATCTCTCTCTCATGGTGAGGATGGCGTTCATTCATGCGGTTGGAGAAATCTTCCTCCATGAAATTACGTTGAGAATTGTAAGGCAAGAAAACTCGGATAATTCCATGACGTCCTAGGCGTAAGGCAGAAAGATTGCTTGCTTGGTGAAGGTTTTCACAAACGAATTCCGGTCCGGCTTGTAATGCTGGTTCAAACCAAGTTCGCCCTTCAGAGTGTACATCGACATTATTGTCTTCATCTGCACGTGTCACACTAGGGCGGCAGTGATGGCCATTAGGTGGAAGGAAGGCATGAACCCACAATTCGTTGTAGATACTTGAAGTGGGTGTGCCAGGAAAGACATTGACACCATTTTCTCGGATTAGGCTATCATCACGGTTGAGTAAGGAGGCCCCTTGTGTAGGAGCTCGCATACCATTGATTAGTTGGTGAAGGTTGTTTACGAGTTCTTCGTGTTCATAGACATTGATATCACGTTGAAGCATCCAATAGCTCAAGGTCTGCATGATTTTAGCAGCCTGCTCGCTATCAATACCGGCTACTAGAGCAGGAGTCATTTGCTTGAGATGAGCGATGAGAACGCCTTCAGGTGTTTCTCGGCGCACTTCAAGTTCGTCAAGACCAAGGCCGAGTTGCTGGCCCAGTCGTTGTGCATCACGCTTGAGTTTGTGTGCATCTTGTTCAAGGGTTGAAGGGCGTGATGAAGGGGCAGGTTGGTTATCAGGAACATGAACGACAAGGTTTCCTTCATCATTGTGCTTGTATGCTATTCGGTCCGCAATCATACTGCGAGCGCGTCGGCTGTATTTTCCTCGTCCTGCATAAATTTCTGTTCCTTCAATATCGTATAATATAGCCATTTTTGTCTCACCGAGAGAACAAATCAATTCAACTGCTTATAAAGAATACAATATAATCAATTCTAATTCCATTAATGAGTTTAGTATAAACTCTCAATATTATTACTATCATTGATACTATTTTTGGATATACTCCACGGTGTGTCTTTGAATTATTTCAATCTAATTTATTTCTGAGAAAGTGTACCTTGTCAATAATATTCAAATATACGCAGGAGTTAGACACATTATGTCTCTTTCAGACGACTACTATGGAATTAGCTCCCCCGAGTTTGAAGATAAATACAAGGATGCAGAATCTAAGAGTTCATTCACGGTACCTTGGAAAGGCCGTAATGCCGATTTAAGCGTGATTTTAGTTGATGTTAAGGACCTAAGATATAATCACAATAACGGAAGATTGAAACCGAACCTTAGTCAATATCTTGCTGAAAACGGGGACAAAAATGATATCTCTGAATTGGAAATCGATGTTGCGGCTACAGACTGGCAGAAAGAGTTGCATGGATTTTTGTGTTCCAATAAGGAACGAAAGGAGGCATATGATTTCTTCTCAAAGGGCAAAAAGCAACCCACACAATACCCTCTCGTTTCTACATCTGATGGTCAAGTCATTAATGGAAATCAACGGTTGTCAGTCTTTCGCGAATTACATTCAAGTGATCCAGGGAAGTATACGCACTTGAGTCATGCCTATGTTGCCATATTGGACGAATCAGGTAACCATGACGAGGAAGAAAAATTAGAGAACTTCTTCCAAGCAGAAGAACTTGATACTGCAGATTTTGATTGGATACAAAATGGTCTAAGAGACCGCGAAAAAATCAGTGGTGGCATGGACCACAAAACAGTAGGGTTGTTGTTGGGAAAAAGATCTGAAGCAGAAATAGTGAAATTACAGTATAGGATTCTTTTTGCATCCCAATTTCTAATTAGTATTGGCAAGAAAAACTGTTGGAGTTGGTTAAGAGACCAGAAACTTGATCAAGCAACTGAAACCGGTTCTAAAATTTTTATAAGTCTAAAAAATATATCGGAACGAGTTGCATTTTGTAATGCTGTTTTTCCTATAATGGAGAACCCGAACTCCGTAAAAGGGCATGATGGAAAAAGTGTGCATGATATCATGAACGTAACAAAAGACCTGATTAGAAAAGGGATGGTTGAATTGCCGGCTGGATCTAAGAAAAAGAAGGGTAAATCAAGAGTCAGTGGTATAAGAAGAAAGCCGCAACCTAAGCATTTGCCCGGAGCAATTACGCTATCAAAAGATGCAGAAAAGGCCGTGACACAGCTTCTTGAACAAAAAAAGACAGTATCTTCCGCAGAAAACGCCCTAAGAGATAGAAATCACACATTAAAGACACTTGATGATGCGACGTTGAATCTAAATCGTTCATTGGACAACTGGGATGTACAAGAGAAGGTAGGGGTAAAAACTAAAATTAACCGTTTGGAGAAGTTACTTGCTCGGATCAAGAAAAAGATAGATAGCAGTAAGTAGGTGTCTTAGATGCATATTCTGAGTTACGAGAAAGGCCTTTTTAGATTCAAATTCTCAAAGGTCGACGAAGAAGGCTTTTTGACTAAATTATATTCTTTGTTGACCAATATTGGTGATGGGAAAGGGTTTTCATCTAATAGGGGAGAGATTTCGATTGATATTTGGCTATTTTTAGAGTCTTGGACACGTATCATGGATTTCATCGAGGACATGGAATATGAAGAGGTATTAGATATTGAAGAAAAAGCTTTTGAAATGCTTCTCTTCTTCCAAGATAAAATCCGTCCTGAAGAAGAATATTCGAAAGAATATACTGAAGAAGAATTACAATCATTGTTAGCCGTAAATAATTGGAATAATGATAAGCGTGAACTCTCTGATTTCCAAGTAAGAAATTTACTGGACTCATCAAAAAGGAATGATGCGGCTATATTTTCAGTCCCAGGAGCCGGAAAAACAGTTGAGGCGCTTGCTTTTAGTACAATCGTTACAGAAGGTAAAGGCAAATTGATCATCGTATGTCCGAGAAGTATATACAAAACTTGGGAAGATGAATTAGGTACATGCCTTGGAGTAAATCCTGAACAAATATTGAGGGCTGTCACTACTCCAGCGGAATTGCTGGAGACCATTACCTCTGGAGAACCTCCTAAAGCATTAATCATAAACTATAACCGACTTCATTATCGGCAAGATTTAATCATTGAATACTTGAATCACTTAATCGAAAATGGGCACAAATCTGTAATCATTTTTGACGAGAGCCACCACTTTAAAGGCGGTAGGTCTTTCACAAGGGCGGTAAGATCAGTTGCACCATTTGCAGATAACCGTGTAATTCTTTCAGGAACTCCTATGCCCAAAGGCCGTAGTGACCTAATTCATCAATTCAAGGCTTTAGATCCTACATTGATTGAAGAAATAAATGAATCTAATGTCATCGAAATGACTGCAAATAAGTTTGTCCGCACAACGAAAGGAGACCAAAAGTTATTGAAACCAAATATTACTTTCCCTGGACCTATCAAAGAGACGTGGAATGGCGAGGAAATTGGTTTTTTCAAAATGGACAAACACCAAGAAATAATTTACAAGATATACAGCGATTATTTTTCTGCAAAAGCTGAATTTGGACATAATAAAAGTGCTTTAGTAGATATTTTACGTATGCAAGATATAATCATGTATTTGCTAATGCACGTATCCAATCCTACGTTAGTAGATCAGAAATATTCTAGAATCATTGCGTCTGATAATCCGAAACTGTATAGTAAAATACAAGAATTGAAATTACAAATGACTGATGAACTTGACCCGTATGGGCCTAAAATAAAATATGCTGTTGAACGTGCTAGAGAACTAGTTGGTGAAGGCAAAAAAGTGCTGATTTGGTCGTCATTCGTGGGGAATGTCGAACTGATTGCATCTTTACTTGATGATTGTGGTGCTGAATATATTCATGGGGGCGTGGAAACGGCTGAAGAAGGGTCAATATTTTCCGATAATTCTATCGAAACTGAAGATTTAGATGAAGAAAAAATAATTACAAGAGAGTCTATTATTCACAAATTTAAAACTGACAGTAATTGTATGGTTTTAGTTGCAAACCCGGCATCTGCGGGCGAAGGAATTAGTTTGCATACCGTTTGTCATCATGCGATATATATTGATCGAACATTCGACGCCACGAAATTCATGCAATCTATGGACAGGATACATCGTTACGGTAAGGATGCAGATGGGAGAATAATTTGCCAATATGAACAAACTCACATTGAAATCTTGCTTTGTGACAAATCGATAGATTCAATGATACATCGAAATTTAGCTCGTAAAATGACAGCAATGTATAAATGGTTAGAAGATACTAATCTAAGTCCTGTTTTAGGACTTACATCTCCCGACATTACCAAAGAAGAGATATTATCGATTTTTGTGGAAGAATAGGGTGCTAAGTGTATGTTTGAGTTGAGCATTGGCCTTTTGTACAAGATGACTCAGATTATTACTTTAATTGGTGATAAGGAAGAACCGGTGGAAAAATTCCGTACACGAGCAACATCTCTGATTCTTAAGAAAGATAATTATTTACTTGACAGGATGTGGGAATGCGATATTTTGAATCATTGCAATGATAACTACAAACTTGACACCAATCTCTTACAGATTATTGATTCGGGATGGATCACCGTCGGACGTGAAATACTTTGGTACTACATTGAATCATATAGTCCGCGATGGTCTACAAGTCTACATTCAGGTTTTCAAGTGTTCAAGAAAAAAATAGATCATAATGCAAATACAAAACAATTGTTTCGATCATTAAAATTGCTCCCCGAAATTGACGAAATACCACCTGATGTTTGTGAATGGTGGGATCGGGCAGGTTCATGGAGTAGAAATTTATCACACGAGAAAGAACAAGAAGCAAAGAAAAAAATCGGTGATAAAGGTGAACAACTCTCTAAAGATTACGAAAAATCCAGGACTAAAAAATCACCAAAATGGGCATCAAAAGATTCTGACAATTATGGGTACGACATTGAATCTATTGCAGAGAAAGACAGCGAAGAGGCCATTTTCATTGAGGTTAAAGCAACCAGTAAATCCTTAAAACATGCAGATTTCTCTGTTTCTCGAAATGAAGGCGATAAATGCAGTGAACTTGGTGAAAAATATTTCTTCCACTTTTGGGTACTTGGTGAGAAAGGTGCAGATCTTCTCATCATTAAAGGAGAAGATGTGATGGCACATTTCCCCGACAATAAAGGAGATGGTTTATGGAAAGATGTAAAAATTCCATTTGCGGTATTTGATTGGGAAAATTCAGTATTTGTGGAATATTGAATTAGATTTGAGGAGTCCATCCCAAATCTGATAATTTCGCATCTAATATGTCTTCGATGTTTGAGGATAAAAGTGGGTAAGCAGGAACAATCGTACCTTTGCTCATCGCATTCATTCCTAATCCCCGGTGTAAACCATAAGAGAATTGACCTATCGGTCTGCGATGAAGAATAGCGGCTAACATATGACTGATTGTCAGTAGTGTGTTGGTGCGACCACTGTCTTGAGGTTTGGTTTTCTTAGCATATTCCCTCTTTAGATCTCTATATCCACAAACATCAACTTTGATATCTTCATTGAAACCGAGAATATCAAGGAAATATATTACGGTTTCAATAGGTACTTTGTAATCAGAGTCACCTAATTGTGGTAATCGCTTAACCATTTCTTTAGTTGCTAATTTTGGTAAAGATAATTTCAGCACTCCATTCGCATCTTGCGTGTGGTCTAACATAAATGCGATTCTAACCATTATACTACCCATCAACTCGAGTGCCAATTGAATTTCGGTAGTGTTATACGCATCTTCAATAAGTGAGAAAATATGCTCAAATGTCCATGGAGTGGCTTTAATTCTACCATCTTTTAATGAACGACGCTTAACCGACATCAACATATTATTTTTCTCAACATAGGGAAACATGTCATGTGGATTCCCAACCCCAAGTATCCTTTTTCCATCTTTGCATGAGGGGCAAGTACAATGACTGTAGTGATTTATTCGATCGTAATTAGTGGCGGCTTCTTTACCAGGTCTAGCAGCTCCTATTGTAAAACCGTGTATTGAATATACTGGACTTCTCTTTCGTTTCCATTTCGCCATATCCTGATGATATGCTTTCAATTCCTCGGTAATTTCTTCCGAAGTCATCGAAGGACCATGGTTCCACAAACCACCTTTTGCTTGATTCAACGATTTCAATCTCTTTTCATGAACTAAATCAGTTAATCCAGTAAATGATGAAATTCGTAATTCATTATTTAGTTTGATAATTTGTTCATCATCTAAACCCATTTGGTGATAATATTGGCGAAGTGTCTTCATAATAAGGGCACCTAATATTAGGAAATAAAGTGAAGTGATTAATGAATGTTGGGTTAGAATAATTTTTGCTGTTTTTGGTCCTTCTTCTTAAGTTCCTCAAGATAAGGCCCACTTTCAATTCGTTTCATTGCGGTTCTAACATAATCATCATTGATATCAAAACCAATGTATTTTCGGCCGAGTGCATTAGCCACAACTGCAGTTGTTCCAGTGCCCATGAAAGGGTCAAGCACTACATCGCCTTCATCTGTTGCACCTTGGATGAAATAATTGACAAGTCGTTCTGGATAAACAGCCACGTGATTACCAGCAATTCTTCGAGCTTCTGAACCTATGTTGACGACAGTACTTGGGTGTGGAGACTCACCCACTTTTGGTTGGATGACGAGGTTATATTCATCGAGATTATCACCTATGAGCACAGTACCTTCCGGCAGATTCTCAACTACAGGTCTGACATGAAGCATTGCACCTTCTTCAACAAGAACAGAAGGTAGTGCACCCAATTCATTAGGAGCCCAAGAACCTTCTCCACCTTGCTTGTATTCTGTAACTTCCTCACCATTTGCTCTAACAAAACGCTTGAGCAGTGGCCGTTGCATACGCTTAACACTTTTTTCATCATACTCTAAGCGCATTGAATCAATATTGAATTTACGTTCCTTTGTTATTGAGAACCAAAACAAATACTCAACCTTATCACCAAATCTCTTAGGATGGGCAAGATATTTTCCTTTATTCCAGAATAGTCTTTCAAAAAGACGGAGGTTATGCATTTCAAGCGGTTCAATTTCTTTCATCTTGCAGTATCCTTCAATATTGTGGATTGCAAAAATTAGTTCAAAGACAAATGGGTGGCGGAATCCCTTCTCCGATTTGTCATTAATATTGAGGATAAATGAGCCTGTAGGTTTTAGAATCCGTGCAATTTCGGAAATATAAGGCAGAAACCATTCTACATAGTTATCTGGATGAAATCCCGCGAATCCTCCTGCATAGACTTTCATATCAGCATAAGGAGGTGAAGTGATAACCAAATCAATTGACTCATCATCTAATAATTTCATTCCATCTAGGGAATTGGCATGATAAATGGTATCATATTTCAATGTCCCATTTTTGGGAAGTTTTTTGACACGTTTCTTCGCCATGACTCTGCCTCTTTTACTACTCTTAGTCAAGGGTCTATAAATTGGTTCATCACTTCGACCGGTGCACAGGATTTGGTAACTTTGCGAAGCAAATACTGTCAAGGATTCCAAACGGAATGATGTATGCTTTGGAATATTGGCCCGGTTGGTTACTGTTGATTCTTGCCCGAGTTTCCTTTACTTTGAGGGAACTACGACTATCCTCAATGAATGCCTTGAGGTGATTCATGTGATACATGCGTAACCAATCTTCATTGATGACTACCCAGTAATCGGCATCTTCTGAGGAAAGTGAAAAGCCTGATGGGACCCAAGTTTTTTTGTTGTTATTGGTTTGTGCAAATTCGAGATAGTGATTGCCTGTTTTGATGGAATCCCAATCAAACTTGGCCTCAATTTTTGAAGTATCAGGTGCAATAAAATCATATGCAGAGCCTTTGACTTGGCCTTCAATATATTCCCATTGCATAAATTCAGCAAGTTGGAGTTCATTATGTTCTTCGCGTTTTATGAAGTCGGCAACGGTGCTCATGATCAGGCTAAGAGGTCTGCTTTGAAACACTTTTCGTTCAGTTTTACTTTGCCATTGAAAAATAGTTTCGAACAAACAATAGTGTATGTTTTTTATTCAAAGACATTGTACTAAGGGGTTGCGCAGTCCCTAGTCACTCGGCAGAGCCTGTAGTTAGGCTATTCAGGCCCTTGATATCGTTGCCCACGGCCTAATTACTCACTTTCTTCATTGGTTTGAGGTCCTTCTGATAGGGCTTCGTCTTCTAATGGATTCTCAACAATTGAAGTTCCCAACTCAGGAGGTGATTCGTCCTCAGAGGATTCGAGTAGTGGAATAGTGGCCTCCACTTTATCGGGTCGGGCGATACTGTGCTTCTTGAATTCATCTACAGCCTTGGTGATTTTCTCTGTCAATTCTTTGCTCTTTTCATGATGAGTTTCCCACCCCAAGGCAAGATTAACAACAGTCAATACATCATTTTGTGGCTCTAATTTGTCGAATTGCCACTGCAGGAATTCGAGGAAAGGGATAATCTGATCATGTTTCACAACAATTATATTATTGTCTTTGGCAATTATTTTCCAATTCTGGTTTTGATACAACTCATAATCTTCTTCATTGGTAGTAATAATACCATATGGGGTTGTAAATGGCTCAGAGCCATTGTTTTTACCCACGTATTTTGTCCCCACATCTTCAATATTCTTTCGGGGGCTGCCTCCTTTTTTGTTATCAATTGGGACCCAATAATCCTGACCTATTGACTTGCCAATATTGTAAGCATATTCTACATTTATTCTGTTTTGATTAGGCATCGTTAAACGTGTAACCACGAGATTCGATTTGATCCATGATTCCAATATTGTTTCCAATGTCTTCTCCCCTCCTAATCCCAAACCGGTTGAACTACCGAGTTTCTCGTTGATGGTCTTGATTCCATCGATCGGTCTCAATTGATTTATGATATAGAACAAACCAAACACCAAGACAAGAAGGATAACGCAGGCCAAGATGACGAGGATTAGTGTATCGTCCATGTGTTGTGTTGAGGGGTTTGAAGTATTAGTGTTTCTAATTTATTGAGGGCCCCCTCTATTGTATTCTCTTAAAATAAATGAGAAAAACGCACTGATTGAAGTAGTACGAACTAGAGGGTACCCCTTGAGTCAATAATTGGTTGAAATTGTGGAGGACTTTAGGTTATATCCATCACATGTTACGCCGATACTGTCCACCAACATTGAACAGAGCATCAGTAATTTGTCCTAAACTTGCAACCTTAGCAGTCTCCATCAATTCTTCAAAAATGTTCCCAGAAATTATTTTCTGAGAGATTTTCCCTTCAGATACGGCAAACTCTCTTTATCCTTCAGTCACTTGAGGTTTTTATTTTGGTTTGGAAAAGTTGAGTTCGCAAGGTTCATATGCTGGAAGTTTGAGGTCAATAACTTTGTTTTCTTCATTAATAATAATGGCATAGACATCATTTCTACTTTTTGCTGCCGTTGACAACTTCTTCACTTGTTTGCTCAATTGGTGCAGTTGCGACTCCTCGATTTCCAACCTTGATTTATCTGGTAATCCGAACAAAGTATTTTCTTCAATCTCTAAATTATGACCTTTCCCAAAGACAGTTTGTTGGCCCTCTTTTTGGGATATGTTTCTAAGAACATCATATCCATTTTGGTCTCCAATTTCGAGCAAAAAGATTCCGAAGTTTGAGCGAAGGTACCTAAGTGTTTCTTCGTTTTCTTCCTCAGTGATATGATTAAAAAACCATTCTTTCGCTTCTTTCAATCTATTCATTCCTACTTCAGAAAGTGCGACTCGGTATACGTAGAGTGCATGTTGCGATTCAATGGTATCCGGACTTATTAATAGCCGTTTATAGTATTCAATCGCAACATCAAACTCTTCTTGCACCAGATATGTGTTAGCCAATGCAACTATGAGGTCGTATCGCAATTCACTTGTGATTTTACTTTTGATTAATTTTAACATAGTCTTATGTTTATTGATGGATTTGTTACTCATTACTTGTTTGATTTCATTTACTTGGTTCTCGAGAGATGCTTCAAGGATTCTTTCAATAAACAGATTCAACCAATGTTTGATATCATTTTTGGTATTAGCTAGGGCTACTTGTTCTGTCAACATCTCTAATGCTTTCTTCGTTAATTGAGTATTTTGATAGTAATTAAACAGTTTTTTCTGCCAGTGTTTTGCTTCAATTTTCTCTTCTGAATTGGCAATGAAGTGTTTCAAAATAAGTTCCTCAATTTCGGTATTTTTAGCTTTATTGAGAAGCGATTTAAGGTGTTTTTCGAAGTGAATATGTTTTTCTTGATTTTGAATCAGTGTTCGTAAGAGTTCCTTTGCTTTTTTAGGATTTTCTGTTGATTCCGTAATGATTTCTTTTTGAATATGGTAGAGATTCTCATCTGGAAGGGAATCAGATTTCACTGTACTTTTTGACATTTTTTGACGTATTTCTTTTGCTTCTCTCAAAGTTAGGCTCCAATATCTTTTACTATTCTCGTGGTGATAATGTTCTAACTGTCCAATAAATTTGTTTAATAATTCAAGCATTTTTTCATTCTCATAATGGGGTGCAAGGTTAGTGAAACACTCGAGCCAATTTTGACCGAGGTGCCAAGTCTTTTTCTCGAACGAGAACAAGTTAAAATCCTCTTCTAGAAGATCAAATGCCCTTTCGTAGTTTCTTTGATGGATGTAGAGTTTTTGAATTAGTTGCCTTTGATGGATACAGAGTTTTTTGAAAAGGTGTTGAATTTTATTGTCTAATTCAACTTCCTCTTTATCCATTTCAACTTCCTTTGGTTCCACTAATAATTCAGTTAGCAGCAGAATAATTTTTTGCGAAATCTTAATATCAAGATTACTCATCTGTTGCATTATGTAAGGTATTGAGCCCTTCATCACTCCACGTGTGAGATTATGTTTCACATCATATTCCAATTTAATCATCATATTTTCAAATGTTGTTTCTGCTTTATACAAATCGCTTAAGCACCAAGATGCCATACCGAACACACCAAGCCGATCAAATATTTCAAACGCTCGACGAAGGTAAGTTTCTCTTTTATCGTTTTTGTACCATACAGAAATAGCATGCCAATAATATGCTTTATCTTTATAAGAACCATATTCTTCAATAATCAGATTTGTTGTGCTCAAAAATGAACTCTGCATGTGTTCTGATGAAAAATTCCGTTCTACTCTTCGCATAATCTTTAACGCATGAACAACGGCCGTAATGTTCTTTTTTTCCATTGCCAATTTCAAATAATTCTCGGATTGAGGCATGAATTCAGAGGAATTAGAATCGAGCAACAATTTGCACAAATTGGAAAGAGTATTGAACCCCCATTCATCCTCATCCTCATCAAAATCAATTTGAGCTTTCTCCAACATTAAGGAGATGAGTTCACGAGGCTTGACGAAATCCACAATATAATCATCAATTGAAAATTGAATTATTTTTGAAAGATTAAAAAAGTCGGATTTTTGTATCGATGCTGAGAGAGTATTCTTCGCTTCACCTTCGTTAATGAGATGAAGTAATCCGAAGTGTATTGAGAGGCTTTGCTTATATGTGACTTGATTCTTTAATCCGATGAATTTTTTTTGTAAAATAAGCTGAGTCACTTTTTCTAACACAGCAATTCCATTTCTCCAATATTGTTTTCCTTTCTTCAAATAGCATAACGCTTCTAAACGATTCAATGCGATAAGTTGGTTCGGGTTGTAGAGGTCCAGTTCATGAAGCGATAATATTGCTTTCAAAGCCGCCTCTATATCATTATTATCAAGTAAATTTGTCACGAAGTTTTCAGTTGAATATAAGGCGTTTTGAGGGTAATCCTTTGTCCAGTATTCGATAATCTTACGATAAAGCTCTTCTCCAAAATTAGCGTCTCCATTTAGTAATTGAAGTCTTGCAATACGTTCTAAATTGATGTATCGTAGGCGTTCAGCACCTTGTTGAGAAAATAAATCATTTAACCGGTTGAGCATGAGTAGATACTTGTCTTTGGTAACAAAATCAGGGTTTTTAACTAAACTCTCCAAAGCAATTGTTTGAGCAAATGAAGTCCCAATTGCCTGGTATAACTCTTCTATGTGAGCAATAGACGCAACGAGGCCCGTATCATTGAATTGAGTTTGAGTATGACGAGCCTTCAGTGCACCGCTCATTGAATAAAGCCGGGACCAGGGGCCACCATATTCGTGAATAATATTCCAATCTGAACCTTTCCCCACAGGCGTTTTCCTTAACAAAGCCTCGATGTTCAAAGTATGGTTCAGTTTGATTGAAGCTTGATAAAAATTCTCAAGATCTTGTCGGTTTTTCCGTAAAGTATCATCATCAACTTTATCCCATCCCCAAGGATCACCTTCAATAGGTAATTCTAAAATCCCATTGAGTTCAGTTTGCCTTCGCTTGGTTTGATTCAGTTCATCTTCATAATCAGGTTTGATGTACTCATTTGTTTCATTTTCAATTAAGAGCGACAAAACATTTTCCATCACTATAAATCGGCCATATTTTTGATAGATTACAAGAGATTTCCGAGCATATTTCAATCCCAGTTCTGTCAACTCTTTTCCTCCCCATTCGAAAATATCTTTCGCACACTGGAAGAAATACGAAGCTTGTCGTTTAGGTGAATAAGCGATTTTTGATTCTGAAAGTAAAGATTGAATTTTCCCATCAAGCCTTTGTTCTTTTTTCTGCGTCACCGTTCGAATAAATTTGAGAACTTGAAGGTTTAACGAATTGAGTGATGTTTCATCATTAAATTCTTGTGCCTTGATGAGGTACTCGTCAAAATGCTCACCTATCTCGTTTTGGGAACAAATTGCATTTCGTAAGCAGAACCCAACACTTTCGGTATAACGTAAATCCCAAGTTCCTGATTTTTTTGTACATTCGAAAGCCTTCATCGCTGATAAATATGCGTTTTCATATTGTTTTGTTTTATAATGTATATTTGCTATGGAGCGGTGATAACTAAAATTATGTTCATTGTCTTTTTCGAATAAAGGTTGAGCCTGTTGGAGAATCTCTTTTGCCCTTTGATACTCTCCGCCCTCCATTAATTTTCCAATAAAGAGTTTCAATGAATGTAGTGAGAGATATTCTAAGTCTTCGTTTGAAAGTGTAGAAAAGATATCCAGGAGTGTAGGAATGTCTGAAGTTTCCTCAAAAGCCCTTGCAAATGCTCCATATCGATACCGCAAGTCCCATTGACTTTTTTGTATAAACAAGGGGTATAACTCATGATCATGGGCAAACCATTGGTCGAACAGTGTTCCTAAATTGAAGAAATGCGCCATACTTTTTTTAGCAAATAACTCAAAGTTATTTTCTAATTGGGTTTCTGAAACACTTACTCCTTTGTTTAATGAATGGTATTCATTATAGACTTCAAGAAGTAATATTTGCCCTTTCTCCCAATGTTGAGCGCATGCTTCAGGAGTGAACAAGTTTGAAATTTTCCTCCACATTTTTTGAGGAGATGTAGAATCAGCATGAGAGATAAATTTTTCACCATCTAGAACACCTTCAAGTCCTTTTGCGACAAATCGAGTAAGTTTGTTTGCTAACGCATCGAGAGCATGTGCTACACCCGAGGGGTTTTTAGATTCATGTGAAAGCCAAAATAAATCCTGCTCCTTTCCAAGAAGCAATCCATTGCTTTTACTTATCTCCAAACCGTTGGGTGGTAGATGGCGTAGTTCCAATACCATTTCGATCATCCTTGCCTAGATTTTGGTTAAAGTATTGGTATATAAGTTATTTTTACATATTACGTCTATACTGTCCACCAACATTGAACAGTGCATCGGTAATCTGTCCTAAACTTGCAACCTTTACAGTCTCCATCAATTCTTCAAAGACATTACCACCTAATCTTGCAACTTGTTGTAATTGCTTGAGTGCTTCTGCAGTAGCCTCTGGAGTCAAAGTCTGTCTGTCGGTTACACGAGCCAAACAATTCTCCTTTTCTTCAGGAGTCGCTCTTGCTAATTCCATCTCGAAATCATCAGCACTCGATTCATCAAAAGCAACTGCATTAGGATTCTTGAAGGTATTAACTCCAACAATAGGCAGAGTCCCATCATGCTTCATATGTTCATAATACATTGACTCATCCTGAATCTTACCACGCTGATACATTGTCTCCATTGCACCTAATACTCCACCACGTCGGCTAATCGCCTCAAACTCTTGTAAGACGGCCTCTTCTACTAAATCGGTCAACTCATCGACAATAAACGAACCCTGTAACGGATTTTCTGTCTTAGTCCAACCGCTTTCTTTGTTGACAATCAGTTGAATCGCTAAGGCTCTGCGCACACTTCCTTCAGTAGGAGTAGTAATCGCCTCATCATAGGCATTGGTGTGTAAAGAGTTGGCATTATCCTGTATCGCTAGTAGAGCCTGAAGAGTAGTACGAATATCATTGAAATCTATTTCTTGAGCGTGAAGACTTCGACCACTGGTTTGAATGTGATACTTCAATTTCTGACTGCGCTCATCAGCGTAATACAAATCGCGCATTGCAACAGCCCAAATACGACGAGCAACCCTGCCAATAACAGTATACTCAGGGTCTAATCCATTACTGAAGAAGAAGGACAAATTAGGTGCAAATTTATTGATGTCCATGCCACGACTGCGATAATATTCAACATAGGTAAATCCGTTTGCTAATGTTAATGCCAATTGTGTGATTGGGTTTGCACCAGCTTCAGCGATATGGTAGCCTGAGATTGAAACAGAGTAGTGATTTCTGACCCCATTATCAATGTAATATTGTTGAACATCGCCCATTAATTTTAGAGCGAACGCAGTTGAGAAAATACAGGTATTCTGTGCTTGATCTTCTTTGAGAATATCTGCTTGAACAGTTCCACGAACAGTCTGTAAAGTTCGTGCCTTGATTTCTGCATAGGTTTTTGCATCAACCATCTCATCGCCTCTTCTGCCAACTGTTGCAAGTCCAAACTTATTGTGTCCTTCAGGCAATTGACCGATATATGAGCTCTCAAGATAGTCAAATATCTCACCCTTATCAGCAAGGAAAGCCTCTACCTGTTGGTCGATAGCAGCATTGAGGTAGAACGCTAAGATAATTGGAGCAGGTCCATTGATAGTCATACTAACAGAGGTATTAGCATTACACAAATCAAATCCAGAATACAATCGCTTTGCATCATCACAGGTTGCGATACTGACGCCCGAGTTGCCTACCTTGCCCCAAATATCAGGGCGCTTTGCCGGGTCTCGTCCATATAGGGTGACAGAATCAAAAGCGGTTGAAAGACGAACATAATCTTGGCCTTGACTTAGATAATGGAATCGTCGGTTAGTTCGCTCAGGCTCACCCTCTCCTGCAAACATACGCGCTGATAATTCATCGGTTCTCTTGAAGGGGAATACTCCTGCAGTGAATGGGAAATGACCTGGTGCATTCTCTCGGCAAATGAATGAATACAATTCTCCATCATCAGCAAAAGTCGGTAATACCACACGTGGAATCATTGAATGGGCTAAGGATTCAGTAGTGGTTTGAACGGTGAATGGTTTTCCTCTAACATGATATGTAAATTCACCACTTGCATATTGTTGGGCAAGACTACGGAATTGAGTGAGTGAGTTTCGTGCAGCAGTCACTTCTTCAATCAGCTCATCTATCTGGCTTTGCAGATCACTAGCAACATCAGTAGAACCTCTTTGAGTTGCGTGTTCAGCCGCAGTCTCAAGGTGTTGGCATAAGCGAAGTTTTTCTGCCATCTCTTGGTTTAGTGAATGGTAAACTCTAACCGTTGAGGCGATTTCTGAAAGATAGTATATTCTCTCAGGTGGAATAACACCTTTGCGAACGCCCATCTCATCAATCGGTTCGCTAGCATTGAAATCAACCATCTTGGCCAGTTTACTCCACAAACGGTCTACGCCACCATCGGCGAATTGGCTGGCAATTGTGGCAACTACTGGCAAATCCTCATCTGCAGTATCAAACATGTTTCTATTGCGGCGAACTTGCTTGCGAATCGCTCGTAATGCATCTTCACTGCCGCGCTTCTCATACTTGTTGAGAACCACAATATCTGCAACATCGAGCATCTCAATCTTCTCAAGTTGAGTATGTGCGCCGAACTCTGCAGTCATCACATACATCGAATGGTCTGCTACAGTAGTAATCGCATCACTACCCTGGCCAATACCACTTGTTTCACAGAAGATTAGGTCAAAACCAACAGCCTTTGCAACCTCTATTGCCCTATCCAAGTTTGCACTAATTTCAGAACCAGAACCTCGACTGGCCAGACTGCGCATAAATAGGTCATTATTGGATAATGAATTCATTCTAATACGGTCACCAAGAAGTGCTCCACCAGTTCGCTTACGAGTCGGATCAACACATAATAGGCAGATTTTCTTATCGGGGTTATCGCGCAATATTCGTAGCATTACCTCATCCAATAAACTTGATTTTCCAGCCCCACCAGTTCCGGTAAAACCGATGACTGGTACTTCTTTCTCGGAAGAGCGACATTTGTCTAGTGTAGCCTTGAATGCAGAATCATCAGCAGTTTCTGATAGGGTTAGCAACAAACCAACCTTGGCCATATCATCAGCAGTTACCGGACCATCAAGACTGGCAAGTCGCTTAT
>Ga0208879_1001173_pt1 | contig 25206 bp, 12 predicted proteins | sample Knorr_S15_td_Bot_FD_185605 | JGI IMG/M metagenome (GOLD analysis project Ga0208879, IMG submission 185605) | Marine microbial communities from Southern Atlantic Ocean transect - Knorr_S15_td_Bottom_ad_5009_LV_A (SPAdes) (version 2) | ecosystem: Environmental > Aquatic > Marine > Oceanic | place...
CGCGTGGACGAGCTTCGTTGACCGTCAAATTTCGGCCTTCGAATTCGGATCCATCGAGTTCTTCGATTGCTTTTTCAGCGGAATCTTCATCGTCCATTTCGACAAATCCAAAGCCTTTACTGCGACCAGTGTCACGGTGCTGGATAACCTGCGCTCTTGATACATCACCAAACTGTGAAAATAGGGATTCGAGATCACCATTTCCCACACTGTAACTAAGATTGCCTACATAGATATTCTTCGCCATTATTAGTTCCTCAAAGACGTGCACTTCGACTCAAACTTGCATCCTTGAGCCTCTATAAACTGTTACTAATTGGTCTGCAACCATGCAAGGTCACAAAACCAGCTCTTATGTGAATATATCAAAAAAAAGTACACCTGTGCGCAATTGTAAGTTTTTTTTCATTTTTGTTACGTAACCCCCTAGAGCGTGAAATCCCGCGTTCAAACTTCCGTTTTCTCGAGTTCCCTATATTCATCGGTCTTGCGGGGAACCAGCGGTCGACTTGCATCCACTAAAAATCCAGCGGCAGACGATACGCAAAGTACACCGGCGCACACGAGAAACATAAAGTCCCAACTATATTCCATCGAAATATAGGCCAGCAGCGGACCAGAAACTGCTGCGCCAAAGTTTCCGAACATATTACCAAATCCTAATACCGACCCCACGTATTTTCCACCCACGTCTTGGGTGAACGCCCAGACCGAGGGCACCGCGAAATCCACACTAAAAGCGACGATAGCCATCATGGCAGTAATCGACCAAGGATTATCCAATAGTGGACAAACAGCGAACGCTGCAGCGGCACACAATGCACCACCACCCCAGGGGAAGGCTCGAGCACGTCGCAGGCTACGTCCCCCTCTTGCCATGAAATCAGTAAACATCCCGCCGAGTATCATTCCAAAGAAACCCACGACCAACGGAATCGTCATAGCCAAGCTACGCTCCATGATCGACAAGCTATGTTCTTCCATCAAGAACGCAACAAACCACGTCACAATAAACAGCCAAGCAACGTTGATAAAGAACTGACTCGTTGCCGAATACCACATACTAGGGCAACCTACGATCTCCTTAAAGGGAAACGGCTCAGTCTTTGGAGGCTCGACTGCCATGCCCAGGATTAGTACCTGCTCCGCTTCATTACATAAAGGATGTTCCCTCGGCGAATCACGCATAACGAGCCAAACGACTGCGGCAACTACAATGCCAAAGGCGGCGTAGATAAACAACACATACCGCCAACTGGAAACATAAACCCCTTCGATTTCGAAAGAATAAATAGATTCCAAAAGAAACCGATTAAACTGCATTGATTCGTCCGCCGTCAATGCTTCACCTTTTTCCAAACGAGCAACGCACTGCGAACAATAGCGATTCAAACTATTCATGCTGGCAAATGCTTCAGGGTTGTAAAACTCGGCGTTATGAATGATCCCATTGAACCCCAGAGCCAACACTCTCTGGTCTTCTGGGTTGATCGCATATTCATCATTTGCCATACGCTCACTCATCTCAGAAAGCGATCTAGGCATATGTTCCTTGAGGTATATCAAATGACTCGGAAGTCCCTCTGTCTGTGCGCTATCGTCGTCACTGGAACCTGAGTCCGCACCCTTGCTATCCTCGAACGGTAGGGGATAGAGCTTGCTGACGACCGCTGTCGGGTCCAACATCTGCTCTGCTTGATATGTATATTCCTTATCTCCCGGCACTAGATTCACTAAGAGAAATGCTGTCAGCAACGGCATCACCGCGCCGCCTATTCGGCCACCAAGTGCAACCAAGCTACTTGCACCACCACGTCCGGCAGCGGGAATCCAACGGCCGATCACATTGGATCCCGTCGGAAACGCGCCGGCCTGTCCTAATCCAAACGCACCTCGCATCGCCAATAACATCACCAACCCGCTCACCATCCCAATCATCGCTGTGAAAAACGACCAAACCAGAATGTACATTGGCAACATTAGTCGCGGTCCAAACCGATCTGTTAACCAACCGGCGGGCATCTGCCCCAAAGCATAAAACCAGAAAAAGGCACTGATGCAATAACCCGTTTGGATTTTAGTCAGCCCGAGGTCTTGCCGAATGTACGGCTCGGCAACCGAGAAAGAAAGTCGATCAATATACAACAATATGCCCATGAGCATACACACAGCGATAATCGCGTACCGTGCGAAACTCGGGCTCTTACCACTGGTTGCCATCTCGTCTTTCCCCACAATTGATTTGCGTCTTAGTCTCCAATCCGTGTTGGGCTACCAATATCTATACTTGATAGATACGACAAAACACTCCCTGCTTCTCCACCAGCTCTGCAAACGTTCCCTGCTCGACGACTTTCCCTTTGTCTAAAACGACAATCCGACTGGCCGTTTTAATCGTTGCCAGTCGATGTGCTACAATCAACACGGTACGACCTTTTGCGGCACGTTGAATTGCTTGGCGGATTGCCGACTCGGTTTCTACATCCACCGCGCTAGTCGCTTCATCCAACACCAGAATTGGAGCATCTTTAAGCAGCGCACGCGCGATGCCAACCCGCTGTTTTTGTCCGCCTGATAACCGCACGCCACGTTCACCCACAATAGTGTCTAATCCATCAACAAACGACTCCACAAATTCGATCGCATCCGCTTGCTTAATCGCTTCTAGCAACTCCGCCTCTGTGGCATCTTCTTTACCAATCAACAAATTCTCCCGAATGCTCCCTTCAAACAAGAACATCTCTTGCGGCACCATTGCAATCTGGCGTCGCAAATAGTCAAGCGGCAACTCGCGCACGTCAACTCCTCCCACCCGAACTGCGCCCTGCGTCACATCGTGAAAACGGACCAGTAACTGACAAGCTGTCGATTTGCCAACACCGGTTTCGCCGACGAGGGCAACAATTTCATTTTCCGCAATACTAAACGTTGTGCCCGCCAGTACCGACTCACCCTCTTGATAGGAAAATTCAACGTTGTCAAAGGTAATATCGTAGCAAGGATCAAGTGGCACACGTGCATCCGCAGCGTCGACAATGTCTGCCTTGGTTTCCAGCAGTTCAAACACTCGTGCCGCACTAGCTGCCGCTTTTTGAATATGGTCGGTCATCGTCGCCAACCGCAAGAAGGGCAGGAAAATCTGCCCCAGATACATCAGAAACACAACTAAATCAGGGATCGAGACATGCAACTGCGTGTGAGAGCCTACCGTGACCATCCACGAACCAGCCCAAATGACACAGACGATTCCCGCACCACTAAACACCTCAACCACTCCAGCGGGTACCAACGACCACTTGTTCGCGTGCACAATCTTGTCTCGGTAGTCCTTGCTTTGAAATTGCAGTCGAGCAGCCGTCACTTGGTACGCTTGAAAGGTTTGGATAACCTTGATGCCGTTGAGAAAGTCACTCATCAACGCCGAGACGGTAGCAAATTGTTTCCGTACATGTCCCCAATAGTTGCGAGTTCGTTTGCGAAGAATATACATCACGATCGCCAGCAGGGGCAGAGGCAGCAGGGCGACGAGCGCCAACTGCCAATTAATGATCAACAACACAACGCTCATCGTCGTGGGAATCACCATCGCCAAGACGGTCTCGGGAATTCCGTGAGCGATAAAATCCTCTATCGCGTCCACATCGCCGATGCTACGCGCTACCAAATTGCCTGAATGTCGGCGATTCAAATACGAGGGCGACATCGTTTGCAAATGGGCGTAAACACGGTTTGTGAGGCGGTGCAGAGTATTGTAGGCTGCGATATGTGAAGCGAGCCCATAGCAATACCGCATCGCACCTCGCGCAACATAGATACTCGCCGCTAGCAGTGCCAGCATCGTGAAACTCCCCGGCTGCGATCCCGGCTGCAGCCACAAGAGCATTTCACGTACTAGCAGCGGCGGCAAGATCCCCAAACCTGTAAACAACAATCCGCAAAAAATCGATAACACGATAAGTCGCCGGTCGGATTCCAATACACCCCATATTTGTTTAATAAACATCTAAACAATGTACATCATTTCAACTCGTCGTGCGCTCTACCCCCCACAATGCGCAGCACGAAACAACTCACTAGAAAACCTACTGCAGCAGACGCCCAGAGCTGCCGGTTAATACAAATCCAAAGTCTTAACACAAAACACAGCGGGCCTCTACATCCCGTCTTCCGTCAAAAGTTGCTACTGCCACGGCCGTGCGGTATAATCAGAGCCGCACGCACAAGTCCCCCACAACTTCCTTCCATGTCCGCACAATGAAGTTTCCCGCCCACCACAATATCCGGCACAACGTGTTGTTTTTAGCAATCGGATTATGCGTAGTTCTAACGTCTTCAATATCCAATGCTGGGGCACCCGCTGAGTATTTTGAAAAACACGTGCGCCCACTACTTATCAATCACTGCTATGAGTGCCACGGCGAAGACTTAGCAGAATCCAATCTCCGGCTGGACACTAAGGTCGGGTGGCAAAAAGGCGGAAAAAGTGGCCCCGCAATAATCCCTCACAAACCAAGCGCGAGCCTACTGATTCGTGCGGTAACGGACACTAACAATGCCCAGTTAATGCCTCCAGCGGATGCTGAGAACCCGCTAACAAATTTACAAATCGAGATTCTCACGCACTGGGTCCGTTCGGGCGCTTTCGATCCTCGAGAGAGTGAGCAAACCGAGACAGCCATTGACATTGCCGCCAAAACCCATTGGGCCTTTCAACCACTTTCGCCCCCCAAGTTGCGGACCAAACTCCATCCCATCGATGAACTAGTTGCACGTCAACAACGACAGGCGAAGATCACGCCAGTGAACGCCGCAACCACACGAGATCTCATACGCCGTATGACCTACGACCTGCATGGACTACCACCTACCTCCGCACAACTTCAAACGCCGGCAAACGAGATGCAGCAACTTGTTTCCGAATTACTTGCCTCGCCCCGCTATGGTGAACGCTGGGGACGACATTGGCTCGATGTCGCTCGGTATTCCGATGCCAAAGATGGAGTGCTAATGTACGGCGATGCACGTATCCGACCCTTTGCCTACACCTATCGCGACTATGTCATCCGCGCCTTTAACCAAGATAAACCGTGGAATCAATTTATTCGCGAACAATTGGCAGCCGATCAATTAGACCTACCCGCCCACTCGCCAGACCTAGCAGCCATGGGACTGCTCACCCTCGGTCGGTTATTTGACGCTAATATCCATGACGTCATTGATGATCAGATCGATGTCGTCAGCCGAGGATTTCTTGGACTAACCACCGCCTGTGCGCGGTGCCATGACCATAAATTCGACCCAATCCCGACGGCGGACTATTATTCGATGTATGGGATTTTTGCGAGTAGCGAGGAACCTATCTTACGTCCCCGCATTGCGGACGTCACAACAACGAGTGAAGCCTTTGAAGGCAAATATAAACAAAAACTCCAGCAGATCAAAGATCGGCAGTCCTTCTTGTATCAAAGGACACTAACGGAAGTTCGCGCGCGCACGACCCAACATTTTGTCAAGGTCGCAACTACCGAACCTGACAATGCCGAAACCACGATCTTCTTTCTTTCGTTAACACCGGATCAGCCGCGCCCAAGTATCACCTACGCCTGGCGACAATATATCGCTCAGCATAACTTCAGTGCGGACCCAGTGTTCGGACCCTGGCACGACTTGATGAAAGATTCGACGCTGCGTCCCCAACAATGGCGACTTCAAGGCGTTGACGACAGGTTAATTGCCGCTCTCGTTGAGGCAGCCCCTCAGACACCTCATGAGATCGCCACCGTCTATGGAGAACTGGTTACTAGCATTTGGGAGACGCCGCAAAATTTGCGCGATGAGCTAACGTCACTATTGGACACTCGCAAATCACTTGGGAAAAAAACACTCAATCTGGCCGATATCGTCAGCGGCGGTCACGGTTTAGCGATCGGCGATTCGGATTTTGGGATTCATCCATCAACCGGTGAAATCGTCCAAGGCTCAACCGGTTTCGTCGAAGTTGCGGCTCCCGATGTCTTCTCGCAATCAAAAAATAGATATGTAGACGGCGTATTTGTGCCCCAGAAACTGGACAAACAGGTCATCAGTTCGACCGGTCTGACCATTGCTGGTGTACCAACCAACCTCTTGGGAAGTTGGGATTACGTGCGTTCCGGTCCGCCGGCGGGTTATTCCTCAACGACCATCGATGCTATCAACTACGGTACAGCGCCGCATTGGTGCGTAGCGCTGCATGCCAACAAAGGCATCACCTTTGATCTGGTCCCTTTGCGCGATTTTCACAGCGTCCAGAAAATGACCTTTCGAACCATTATTGGCCATGTTGGTGAAAAGGAAAAAAGCACGCTTGATGTAACTATCTATATTGATGGTCAACAAGTCTCACAACACCTCGGTATCAAAGCGCAACAAGCAGGAATTCCGATTCGCTTGGAACTCAATCCAACCGCGAAGTTTTTAACTTTTCTAGTTACTCAAGGTGTCGATGGAATCTCTCATGACCAAGCAATTCTTGGTGACGCCCGCTTCGAGATTGAAGCGGACGAGTCATTTTTAAGGAATATAGCGACCAAGAGCGCGGCTCTCGATAAGCAGATACTCGCGCTCCGCAATAAAATTGAAGGCCTACCGTCACTCGATGACGACCCACTCGTCCAATTGCTTTTATCTTCGAATAGTCCCTCTTGGTTTTCCGAACGTAATGTTAACCATTATCTAGCACGCCAGGATAAGGATGCGTTTCGTGGCCTAGTCAATGAATTAGATGGCATCGCCGTGAAAGACCCCACAGCAGCTGATCGGGCAATGGTCATGGTAGATAAACCGGTACTCTACGAACCGGTAATCTTTCAACGAGGTGACGCCGCCTTCCCAGGGAACCCAGTTCCCCGTCAATTTCTGGAAATCCTTTCAGCGTCGAAGCGAGTTCCCTATTCCAGTTCCAGCGGTCGACTGGATCTGGCGGATGCTATAGCGGATCCCCAGAACCCGCTGACAGCGCGGGTTTGGGTCAATCGCGTTTGGATGCACCATTTTGGTAATCCGCTTGTCGACAACCCGAGCGACTTCGGCCTTAATACACCACGCCCCATTCATCACGAACTGCTCGACCTGCTAGCAATTCAATTTATAGAATCTGGCTTACGCACCAAAGCACTGCATCGATTTATCATGTCATCCGCCACGTATCGATTGTCATCCATTATTCCGGCAACTAGGAAGTTGAGTGAGCAAACCGCCGCCGACCCCGATAATACGCTATTGTGGCACGCCAATCGCCGCCGCTTGGATCTTGAACAAATGCGCGACACCCTCCTGAGCATCTCCGGACAATTGGATGCAACGATGTACGGCCGACCACTGCTGATCGAAGACCCGCAGAATCAACGCCGGACCGTATATTCATTTGTGGAGCGTCAGAATCTTCCCAATGTGGTCCAGATTTTCGATTCCGCCAATGCCGATAGTTCAACTGCCCGACGACCTAACACGACGGTTGCCCAGCAAGCTCTGTTTGCCATGAATAGCCCTTTTATGGAGACCATTTCAAAATCGCTCGCGCAACGCCTCGATACTAATTCGCCGATGGAGAAAACAATCCTGCTATATCAACTCACGCTCGGCAGGATCCCAACTCCAAACGAGGTGACGTTGGGACTAATCTACACGACCGACCATCCGTGGCAGGACTATGCTCAGATACTTTTAATGTCAAATGAACTTTGGTTTATAGACTAGGAGTCAATTCATTGGAAGTTTTGCCAACCAACAATCGTACTGTACTGTTCGTCCTTGTGATGACCCTTATAACCGCAGCAGTACAGTCCGTCTATTACTATCCTAAACTACCTGACCAGTTCCCGTCACACGTTACGGTAAGCGACGGGGTTGATAACTATACTGCCAAATCTCAGCTCTTCGTCCTTCAGCTTTCCACAATATTTGGCACGGCGGTTTTTCTGACCTTAGGCACACTGCTGGCACTGAAAAAAGCACCTCAACTGGTGAACCTACCCAACAAAGAATACTGGTTCACCCCCGAGCACAAGCAGAATACGATTGCCTTTGTTTTCAAGATCATGGTGAAACTGACCATTGCGAGTATACTTATGATGATCGTAATTTTGCAGTCCATTATCTGGGTCAGTCTCGGTTCGCTGCAGTCACCCGACCTGTTCATCTGGTCAGCAACAGGACTATTGTGCGTCTATTGCCTCATCATCATCATCCAACTCAATCGACGCTTCAGATTACCAGTCGCAGAGCAGGAGACACCAACATGAGTAGCGGTAAACCACATCGAACCTACGTCAGTCGACGGGAGCTGCTGGGAACCATGGGAACCGGTTTAGGCCTGCTTGCGCTGCCAGAACTGGTTGATGCAGCGGCCAATCCACTTGCAGTCAAAGCACCGCACTATCAGCCGTCCGCCAAGCACATCATCCACGTCTATCTCAATGGCGGACCATCCCAAATTGATACATGGGACTACAAGCCGGAACTCAACAAACGCGGTGGCCAAGCGCTGCCATTTCGCAACCTCGCCACCGAGCGTGAAACCGGTGTCGCTTTAGCGTCTCCATTCAAGTTCAAGCAATATGGCAACAGTGGATTGTGGTGTAGTGAAATATTCGACAAAACCGCAGCCGCTCATGCCGATAAAATTTGTGTCATCAAGTCGATGTATGCGAACACGCCTAATCACGAGCAGAGCATGCGTCTGATGAACACCGGTGACGAACGTCAATCGCGACCAAGTTATGGCTCCTGGCTGACCTACGGCCTCGGCACTGAAAACCAAAACCTGCCTGGCTACGTCGCTATGTGTCCCGGATTACCTGTAGCTGATTCGTCCAACTGGCGCAGTTCCTTCCTGCCGGGAATCTTTCAAGGTACGTATTTGGATACCCGCAAAGTCAAGGTCGACGAACTGATTGCGAACATCAAAAACTCCAGAATCGATCACGACTCCCAACGTCAGCAGCTTGACTTGCTGGCCATCCTCAACCGTGAACACCAAAAGCCGCGGTGGGAGGATGCAAATCTGGAAGCCCGCATTCAGTCGTTTGAATTAGCATACCGAATGCAGATGGAGGCAACCGATGCGTTTGACATTTCTAGTGAAACCCAAGCAACTCAAGATCTCTATAACGCTGGTTCCGTACACGGTCGCCAACTGTTGATCGCTCGCAGATTAATTGAACGGGGAGTGAGAGTCGTGCAGTGCTTCCACGGTGATGTTCAACCGTGGGATACGCACGGCGGTTTAGATGCGGCAATGCGCGGTTTAGGCAAACAAGCCGACCAACCAATCGCTGCATTGTTAACGGATCTTGAGCAACGCGGACTGCTGCAGGAAACGCTAGTGATATGCGGCGGAGAATTTGGTCGTACTCCTGCCGTTGAAATCCCAATTGGGGGCGGTAACCCTACTGGGCGGGATCACAATCACCACGGATTTACCATCTGGCTCGCTGGTGGTGGAATCAAAGGTGGATATTCCTATGGCAATACGGATGAATTCGGATATCGCGCGATCGAAAAACGCACACACGTTCACGATCTGCACGCCACAATGTTACACCTAATGGGTTTCGATCATGAAAAACTCACCTATCGTCATGCGGGTCGAGATTTCAGATTGACTGATGTCGCGGGACACGTAATTCGTGATATCATTGCGTAAATTGCTGTGATTGCTTATGGACGCTTGTTAGGATTGGCGATACGCCGTATTTCTCGAGGCACTAACGCTCGATCATAAATCCGCACATCTTTCATTTGTCCATTAAAATAGTCGTGCTGACCAAAACCAATTCGCAGAGCAGCGCCACTTGGTTTTCGGAAACGCGATTGATCAAATTCTCCTGTAGACGACACCAACTTACCGTTGACAAACAACTGCAATTGAGATTCTCGCCTGACAGCAGTCAAGTGTTGCCAACCGCTCGGCAATGCTCGGTCATGAGTAACGCTCTTGCCAACTTCCAGTGACAACACGTTCCCCGACGGCAACACGCCACAATACAATTTGCCATCAAACACAGCCATGGACCAAGCGCGGCGATACTTAACGTCGGGCGTGTTATCCAATCGCCCCGTTGTCGTCCACTGCGTTCCACCTTGATATCGGTACACGTCGGCAAAGGGCAGGGTACCTGCAAACAACTGGCCATTGTAAACAGAAATGCCCATAACTTCCTTTTCCTCGCCCAACCGCCCGCGGAACGACCACTGCTGCGATCCATCGAGCCGGTAAACTGCTCCGGTGGGCCAAGTGCCAACGTGCACCGCACCCTCATAGACCGCCATCGAATATGCCTGGGTCGTCTCTGGGATCGGCCCAAGTCGTATCCAATCCTTTCCTCCTGCGTATTCAAAAAACCCTCCGTCGTCGTAACTCAGACCATATAGATGTCCATTGTGCACGCCCAAATGTACCACTCGCAGATCCGGACAACCGCAATCCACCCACTCGTCAGGACCGTCAAAACGGTACATTCCGCGAGTTCGTGGGGTATCGCGCCACGCTCCTGTGGAACCGGTACCAGCATACAGCTTGCCGTCGAATTCGGTTAAAGCACTGACTGCCCGTACATCCGCAATTCGACCCATGCTGGTCCATTTGCTGCCACCCTCATATCGGTACACCGTACCACCATGGTTTTCGTTTTCCGACAGTGGTAACGACGAACCACCGCCGCTGTATAATTCCGATCCCACGTATAGATGACCGTTATACACCGCCATCGCCGCTATACAATTTGCTTTGCTGGGTGCTCCGCAGTCAACCCATTTTTGATTGCCAGCATACCGATAAACATGCCCACGGTCTTCAGCGTTAGGCTCCCAAGTCGAAGCATACAGGTCGCCAGCGAAGACGGCAAGTGACCGAACGTACTGGCTATTGCCGGGGCGGCCGCAGTTCTTCCAAGCGGGTATTTCACTACCGTCGTCCAACCCAAAGAACACGTTACGATGATTGGACTGAGCGTTTGTAATCCCAGCGTAGTTCATAATTGAGAGATTGATGCCGGTACGTGTCGTCAAGCTATAACACGAGAGCACGTCCCCAATTACATCCTGCAGTCTCTGTTGCGTGTTAATCCACGCAGAAATTGTCAGACCGCTTTGCCAGAGATCCGGTACGTTATCCGGCGGCAATTCCAACCAACTGTCCACACCGTTGAATTCAGCGCTCGCCGCTGCGGTGAACTTAACATTGTGGTTGACCAAATGGTGACCGTTGCCAGATTTATCGTCTCCGTTCTGGGCTAAATCCCAATGCGCGACTAGTCCCGATTGCCCCCACACACTACCCGTATTAGTCCCAAACGACAAAAATACTGTCAACGCTATCACGAAGGTCAAACGTTTCATTCTTGTTGACTCCTGACCCGTAATCACGGGTAACACTGTGTATCGAGTAGATTTTGAACCAAAAAATCAATAGATTCCGAAAATAGCGATAACTACCGCACAATCAGCGGATTTCATTCATAAAAACAAACACTTATTACCTGACATTTTTCCTTGTTTTGCATAGTATGAAGTATAACCTATCCTCCATTCTAATTCCCCACACACTCCTTCAAACTGGCGCACAGATGTTTCGTAGGCTGTTTTCATCGCGGCAACTCACCAAATCGCGAAAGCGACGGTTGTTTCTGCGTGGCCTCGAACACCTCGAACCGCGGATCGTGCTTGCTGCTGATGGGCTTTCTATCGTTCTTGACTACTCGCTAGACACGAACAACTTTTTCAGCGACCAGACGCGAAAAGACACCTTGCAACGAGCTGCCACCGTGCTTGAAAGTCGTATTAACGACGAACTCGGTGCGATTACGCCCTCTGGTGGCAATAGCTGGGACGCCACAATCACGCATCCCGGAACCGGCGCTAGTCACCAACTGCACAACCTAACGATTCCGCTTGGTAGCATTATCATCTTCGTCGGTGCGAGGAACATCGGCAGTCTCGGCGTTGGGGGTCCAGGTGGCTTTCAAGCGTCTGGTTCATCTGCGTTCTTGGACAACATCTCCAATCGCGGACAAACTGGAATTGATTCTGACATTCCTAGTAATACAACCGACTATGCTCCTTGGGGTGGCCATATCACTTTCGACAGTTCGCCAACGTGGAATTTTGGAGACGACCAACCGTCCGCTGGTGAAAACGATTTCTATAGCGTCGCCTTACATGAAATTGGCCATGTGCTGGGCGTGGGCACCGCCGACTCATGGGATAACCTCGTAAATGGCTCGAATCAGTTTACCGGTCCCGTAGCTGTCGCCGCCAATGGTGGGAACGTTTCGCTTGCCAGCGGATCAAGTCACTGGAGCAACGGACTCGACAGCACCTTAATCAATACGGGTGCGGTGCAAGAGTCGGCAATGGATCCCAACTTAACCGTGGGAACTAGAAAACAGTTTACGGTTCTGGACTGGGCGGCGCTCGACGACCTTGGCTGGGAAGTCGCTGACACCTTTGCACCAACCATCGCTGCTATTTCCGATACCACTGTTTCTGAAGACAGCCCTGAAATACAAATCAACCTCGCCGGTATCTCAGCCGGCGGTTCCGAGATCCAACCACTGGATGTTTCAGTTTCCAGTGACAACACTAATCTCACAGGCACGACGTCCGTTGCCTATACTTCCAACGAGACGACGGGAACCCTCAAATTCACACCTCTGTCGGATCAATCGGGCACGGCAACGATCACGGTAACCGTCACCGATGGTGGACTCGATGGAAACCTCGCCACACCCGGTGATAATAGCACCGTCTCAACTGCCTTTGACGTTATCGTGAACCCCGTTAATGACAATCCTACTATCAACGCGATCGCGGACCTTGATCTCGTGGAAAACGCCGCACAGCAAGTCGTTCAGTTTACTGGGATATCTGCGGGAGGCGGCGAAACGCAAGAACTTCTCATTACCGCTACGAGCAGCAATTCTTCGTTAATGGCCAACCCGGTCGTGAACTATACCTCGGACAACCCCACGGGCACCATTACATTTCAACCAGTGGCAAACACCGCCGGTCAAACAACTATCACCCTGAATGTAATCGATGCAGGACTGGACGGTGACATCGCGACAGGCGGCGACAATGCAACCACAGTCATCACCTTCAACGTCACCGTCAACCAAGTCAATAACCCACCCACCATCGACCCCCTTGCTGACCTCGGTTTACTCGAAGACGCATCAATACAGCTTGTAAACCTGACCGGCATCACTGCTGGCGCATCAGAATCACAACCACTGGAAGTCTCGGCAACGAGTAATAACCCATCGTTAATCCCTAACCCTGACGTCACTTATACTTCAGCTAACGATACCGGCTCAATCAGTTTCACACCTTTGACGGATCAGTTTGGTACAGCAACGATCACGGTAACCGTCACCGACGGTGGGCTCGATGGAAATCTCGCCACTACCGGCGATAACGGCACCTTCGTAACTGCTTTTGATGTAGTTATGAGTCCCGTCAACGACAATCCTACTATCAATACACTCGCTGACCTTGAACTCATGGAAAACGCCACGCAACAAGTCATTCAGCTCGGAGGAATATCCGCTGGGGGCGGAGAGACGCAAGAACTGCTTATCACCGCTACGAGCAGCAACGCTGTCTTAATGGCCAACCCAGTCGTGAACTACACCTCGGACAATGCCACGGGCACCATCAGTTTTTTGCCGATCGCCACTCAATCCGGCAGCACAACTATTACCGTCTCGGTCACCGATGCAGGCCTCGACGGTGACATCGCGACAGGCGGCGACAATGCTACGACAGCGATCACCTTCAACGTCACCGTCAACGCAATCAATGACCCTCCCACCATCGACGCACTTGCTGACCTCGCTTTGCTCGAAGACGCACCCACGCAGGTGATCAACCTTGCCGGCATCACTGCTGGCGCATCAGAATCACAACCACTGGCAGTCTCGGCAACGAGTAATAACCCTTCGCTGATTCCTAACCCGGACGTCACCTATACTTCAACTAACGATACCGGATCACTCAGCTTCACACCTCTGACGGATCAGTTTGGTACAGCAACGATCACGGTAACCGTCATCGATGGTGGGCTCGATGGAAACCTCGCCACTACCGGCGATAACGGCTCCTCGGCAACTGTATTTGATGTAATTATGAACCCCGTAAACGACAATCCTACGATCAACGCAATCGCTGACCTTGAACTCGTGGAAAACGCCACGCAACAACTCGTTCAGCTTGCGGGAATTTCTGCCGGAGGCGGGGAAACGCAAGAACTGCTCATCACCGCCACGAGTAGCAACTCTGACTTAATGGCCAACCCTGTAGTGAACTACACCTCGGACAATGCCACTGGCACCATTACATTTCAACCGGTTACCAACACTGGCGGTCAAACAACCATCACTCTGAATGTGATCGATGCAGGACTTGACGGTGACATCGCCACGTCGGTCGATAATGGCATGACGTCAACTTCGTTTGTGGTGACCATCAGCGACACCAATGCCGCGCCTACAATCGATTCGATTTCGGACATCATAACCGTTGAAGATGGCGTTACACAACAAATATCCCTGACTGGAATTTCTGCTGGGCCCAACGAAACGCAACCGCTACAAATCACAACCAGCAGCAACAACGTAACGTTGATTGCGGACCCACTCGTCACCTACATATCGGATCAAACCACTGGCATCCTAACTTTTACCCCCCTCGCCAATCAATCCGGTAACGCAACGATCACCGTCCAAGTGACTGACGGCGGACTTGATGGCAACCTCGGCACAACCAATGACAATGCTAGTAAAACTACGGTTTTTCAGATAACCGTCACCGCGGTTAATGACGACCCGACTATCGACGCATTAGGTAACCTGACTATTAACGAAGACGCAACCGTGCAAACGGTTGCCCTCTCGGGAATATCTGCCGGCGGAGGCGAGTCACAACCGCTAGCAGTTACCGTATCGAGCAATAACACTGACCTCATTGGTCAACCGATTCTAAGTTATGCATCGCCAGGTTCAACGGGCACTCTCCAATTCACGCCAATGGCGAATCTAAGTGGCACAGCGACGATCACCGTCCAAGTGACTGACGGCGGACTTGATGGCAACCTAGCCACCGGCGACGATAACGCAGTTACAACCGAGTCTTTTGACATCGACGTCATTGCGGTTAATGATCCGCCGACCATTGATCCGGTCGACGACGTAACCGTTACGGAAGATTCAGCCATCTTTACGATAGATTTGACCGGCATCACTGCGGGACTTGGGGAAACGCAACCGTTGGCGGTGACTATCGAGAACGATAACGCCAATTTATTCTCGACCGTCACACTCGATTACCTCTCGGCCGACTCGACCGGCACCATTCATCTCACGCCAACGACCGGAGCGAGCGGGATCGCTACGTTTACATTGACGGTTACCGATGGCGGATTGGATAATGATCTGTCGACCACCGTCGATAATGCTTCCGTTTCCGAAGTATTTGATGTTTCCGTCACGCCGGCTTTCCCTTGGCACAACTACAATCTCCCCTTGGATGTTAACGGCGATAACGCAGTATCCCCAATCGATGTGTTGATAATTATTCAGGAAATCAATCGCAACGGTAGTTATGAATTGCCGACCCCTCGCAGTGAGATAGTACCTCCATTCTACGATGTAGATCGGGACGGATGGATTACACCAAGTGACGCTCTGCAAATCATTAACTATCTAAACTTCAACGAACACCAAGTCGCCTTTAGCTTTGATTTTACGGATCTCAATGGATCGCCCATTTCGTCTGTGGAAACGGGTTCATTTTTCCTAGTCGGTATGTACACAGAGGATCTCAGTCCGGTTCCTAACGGTGTCTATTCTGCTTACATCGATATGGTATATGATGCAAGTTTGATGCGGCTCGTCAGTGGACCTTCGTTTGTATCGCCTTTCGTCAACGGTCAATCAGGGTCCACAACTGAACTTGGAATCATCGACGAATGGGGTTCCTTTGCAGGGCTACAACCCACTGGCAGCGGACGACAACTCGTGTCAACTGCCCAATTCCTAGCCACTGCCACTGGCAGCAGTTTGGTTGGTAGTGGGCGAGCCGATATTTCTCCCCTCCACGACGTGCATGTGTACGGCAGCAACACCACGGTCATTGCCGAGCTAATCGAATATGGCAGCCTGACGATTACTATCACCGATTCCGACTCAGAAGCAGAAGGTGAGGGCCTCTGGGAACCTGCTTATGCCGCTGAACTCGAAAGCACGCTGGATTTGCTCTTTGACAAATAGCGGCGAGCGAAATTAGGTGGATTATAACGATCGAATATTGTCGGATCAGGTTCGTGTTAATTCGTGCGAATTACTCTTTCATTTTGTGTTAAAATACACCCACACAAATACGAATAAAGGATCCCACCTCCATGCGTTATCTTCTGCTTGCACTCTTACCCTTGGCACTGCCCCAAACACTCACCTACGCCTCCGCACCGCCAGCTAAATATGTGCTCGTTATCGGTGTAGACGGACTGCGACCGGATGCATTACAAAAGGCCGCCACGCCGAATTTTGATAAATTATCGCAAAACGGTGCAACCTCCTATACCTGTCAGATCCTTGGTACTCGTTACAGAAAAAACGATACCATCAGCGGTCCAGGGTGGTCGAGCTTTCTAACTGGTGTCTGGGCCGATAAACACGGTGTACATGATAATTCTTTCAAAGGGAAGCAGTTTGACGACTATCCTCATTTTTTTGCACGGGTCAAGTCCCAATTTCCCAGTTACAAGACGGCACATTTTGTAGATTGGGCACCCATTGATGATCATGTCGTTTCCCACGCGGATTTTCATAACGGTTACAAAGCACACCAACCAAGCGACTTGGGCGCCAAGGATAAAGCCATCGCAGCAGATGCGTCGCAACTCATTGCCGACAAGGACTACAGAGTGATCGTTGCCTATTTCGGGAACTGTGATTCCGCTGGGCACGGCAAGGGTTTTCACCCTAGCGTCCCAACATATATTTCAGCCATCGAAGCCGTAGATGGTCACATCGGAAAATTAATTACTGCGATAGAATCCCGCGCCAACTACAAGCACGAAGACTGGCTCATTCTTTTATCTGCGGATCACGGCGGCAAAGGCACTGGGCACTCGAGCGGACACAACGTTCCGGAGATCCTTACAACACCGTTCATTGTTAGTGGCAACAATGTTGTGCGGGGGCCCATCAAGGAACAAGTCTATGTTGTCGATATACCGACAACCGCATTACACCATCTTGGCGTCGACATTGCTGCCGATTGGAAGTTAGACGGCAAGGTAATTGGGTTGAAATAGAATTATTTATATGACACGTCGCGCCACTACCATTGCGTCGCTCTTACTTGCACTGTCCGTTCCTCTGCAGGCAATTGATTTTGAGAAGGAAATAGCGCCGTTGATCGTTCGCCGCTGTCTCGAATGCCATAACTCTATCGACCCCCAAGGCGGCTTGGACTTAACTTCACTCAAGTCCGCGATTGCAGGCGGCGACAGTGAATCCTCCATTCAGTCGCCAGTTGAGGAGAACTTTCTCCTGCAGCGCATCACCGATGGTGAGATGCCACCCGCGATAAAAGGTGTGCCGCAGCCACTACCCGCGGCCGAACTTGCCCTGCTGACCAAGTGGATCTCCACGGGTGCCGACTGGCCCGCAGCGCGGCACCTTGATTTTTACGAAGCAACTACCGATTCACACGCTGGGCGTGACTGGTGGTCACTGCGGCCCGTCATGAATCCCCAAATACCATCGCCTACCAACACGTCTGTTGATAAGGCTACGCCCATCGACGCTTTTATTGCGGCGCGACTTGCTACGAACAATCTGACCGCCGCTCCACCGGCAGACAAACGAACCCTGTTGCGTCGATTGTATTACGACGTCACTGGTTTACCGCCGCCCCCAGCAGCGATAACAGCGTTTCTTGCCAACAATGACCCCACCGCCTACGAGACGGAAATTGATAAACTCCTAGCAACGCATCATTTTGGTCAACGCTGGTCGCGCTACTGGCTCGACCTCGTTCGTTTTGCCGACACCTGCGGATACGAACGCGACCAATTAAAACCCAACATTTGGAAATATCGCGACTGGGTAATTGATGCTCTCAACGCAGACATGCCGTACGACCGTTTTGTCCGAGACCAGCTTGCTGGTGACGAAGTAGCATATCGAGACGAACAGTCGGTTATTGCCACCGGCATGATCCGTGCGGGAACGTGGAACGACGAACCCAATGACCCCGCCGACTATGTCTACACGCGTCTGGAAGACATGGTACATACGACCACGTCAGCCTTCCTCGGACTCACCGTTAAATGCGCTCGCTGCCACAATCACAAATTCGACCCGATTCCACAAACGGACTACTATCGCGCCGCCGCGATTTTCTGGCCCGGTTACATCGGTCAGGCAAATCTTGGCGGTCCTTCAACGGAACAACTCGGCTACGATGTCTTCGGTTGGACTGACCGCAACAACAGTCCTGCGGAACTGCGTTTATTAATAAAAGGCGAACGCCACCGCCCTGCAGACGTTATACAGCCTGGTCCCCTATCCGCGGTCCGTGTATTAGACAAACCGTTCATTCCGTCGCAGTCCGCTGCAAACACTACTCAGCGTCGATTGCAGTTTGCCAACTGGATCACGGACTCTCAAAATCCTCTAACCGCTCGGGTCATGGTAAACCGCATTTGGCAGCACTACCTCGGTGAAGGAATTGTCCGCACGCCCAATAACTTTGGTTTCAAAGGCTCGCCGCCAACCCACCCGCAGCTACTCGACTACCTAGCGAGTGAACTTGTATCGGGACAGTGGAAGATGAAACGAATTCACAAACTGATCCTAATGTCGGCGACATATCAGCAGGCATCTCAACACCCGCAACAATCAAAATATGCTCAACGTGATTTCCTCAATCACTACTGGTGGCGGGCGAATCGAAAACGGTTAGACGCCGAGGCTCTGCGTGACACAATACTGAACATCAGCGGACGTCTAGACACCAAACTCGGCGGCCCTGCGTTCTACCCCAAGATGGCGGCCGATGCACTCGAAGGCCTTTCACGTAAAGCGTCCGCCTGGCCAACTTCCCTCCAGCCAGAACGTAATAGACGCAGTATCTATATGATATCCAAGCGAGCCCAACTCTTGCCGCTCATGACAACGTTTGACTTTGCTGACACCACGCTTCCCTGCGCACGTCGCGAGAGCACGATCGTCGCCACACAGGCACTGGCTCTACTAAATAATCACTTCGTGCATAGCCAAAGTGAAGCCTTGGCAGAGCGACTAACTACCGAACATCCTGCAGATATTCACGCTCAAATCACGCGATTGTGGAATCTCGCTTTTTCTCGCAACCCCACCAAATCCGAATTGGCAGTGGCGGAATCGCATATCTTGAACCAATCACTGCATTTTGCGGGTCAGCAAAACGCCGATAAGGAAGACGAAAGTTCCCACAGCATCAAAGAGTTACTGGGACAAATTCCGCGTGCCAACCTAGGACTATGGTTGCGAGCCGACAAAGGAGTGCAACTTGACGACCAAGGTCGAGTCATGTTTTGGCGCGACCAAGCCCCAAGTACAACCGACCACTTGCACAAGCACGACGCCTCACAAGCAACCCTTGCGAATCGCCCCTTGTTCCAATCGCAAGGGATCCATAAAAATGCTGCCATTAAGTTTGACGGGAAAGACGACTTTCTCAATCTTGCCGGTCAGGCAATTTGGAAGCCTCAATTCAGTATCATCGCTGTTGTTTCACAGAGTTCGACCGGGTCAGCGGCACGTGAGATCATCTCAAACTGGCATCGCCGCGGCAGGTCCACTAACTCCATATTTCTGGGCACCACCGGGACTAACAAGGTTCGCCTAAGTGACGCGTTTAGTCCGGCAGGCATCCTCACGGAACCCAGCCGTCCGTTTATTCTTACCGCCATTAACACGACCGGTCAGGCATCAACATTTCAAAACTCGACACTCCTAGCTACTCAGGCGGCGCTCACGCCCCGAGTTCTAGCAGCCCCCTATGTACTCGGTACCCAGGGTAACTATGGCAGCGAGTTTTGGCAGGGTAATATTGCGGAATTACTAGTATTTGACCATCCGCTTAGCAAGGAGGAGCGCGACGCAGTTTGGTCGTACCTGGGAGTCAAATATCAATTGTCCGTCACGCCGACTCGCAAAACACCTGATCACCTGGCACTGGCTTCATTATGCCACGTTATTCTCAACACCAATGAATTTATTTTTATCGATTAGGCAGCACTAAAATGAATCATCAAAAACAACTATTTCCCTGCGGTCAGACTCGCAGAGAGTTTGTCTGGCAAATGGGTGGTGGATTTGCCGGTTTAGCATTGGCCTCGCTGCTAGACTCCGACAAGTTTTTTGACAAACACGCGGCAGCAGCAGATATAACAAATCCACTATCGGCTCGCAAACCACACCTCCCTTCGAAGGTACAAAGCTGTATCTTTTTGATGATGAACGGTGCGCCTAGCCAAGTTGATACGTTCGACTACAAACCAGCGTTGAACAAATATGCCGGCCAGCCACTTCCCAGCGACAAAACATACATCAACTCTGGCGGGCGCAAAGTCGGGTTCCTCACGCCAAATTTTCGTCCCTTTCGCCGCGGCGGCGAAAGTGGACAACTTATTTCAGACTATTTTCCAGGCATCCGTAAGCATGCAGATAAGCTAGCCATTATCAAGTCGTGCCATGCTGACAGTCACGCCCATGGATCTGCGTTGGTTGCCATGAACACTGGCAGTACATTTATCGGGCGCCCATCACTTGGCAGTTGGTCCGTATACGGTTTGGGCACTGAAAACACGAGCCTGCCCGGATATGTTGTAATGATGGATAAACGAGGAGGCCCTATTTCTGGGCAACCGAATTATTCAAGCGGGTTTATGCCATCCACGTTCCAAGGCACATTGTTCCGTCCCGTGGGTAACCCAATTCTAGACCTCCAAGGACCCGCACATATTGACCAAAAGGCTCAACGTAATCAACTCGACCTGCTCGCTAAACTAAATGACAAACACTTACAGCAACGACCTGGCGGCGCTGATCTCGCCTCACGCATCCAATCCTACGAATTGGCCTTTCGTATGCAATCAGAGGCCCCAGAAGCTGTTGACCTTAGTCGTGAATCACAAAGCACGTTGGACGCTTACGGAGTTGACAAACATCCGACTGACGAATTCGGACGGAATTGCTTAGTCGCTCGTCGCTTGGTACAACGCGGAGTGCGATTTATCCAACTCTATTCTGGCGGTGGGCACCTCGCCGATACGTGGGATGCTCATGTCAGTATCGAAAAAAACCACGGCCAACACGCAGCTGAAATAGACCAACCTATCGACGCATTGCTAACCGACTTGGAGCAGCGCGGACTTCTCGATTCAACGCTTATCGTGTGGGGTGGCGAATTCGGTCGAATGCCCTTTAGCGAGGGGAAAAATGCTCCCGGTAGGAATCACAACCCCTACGGATTTACGATGTGGATGGCCGGTGGGGGGGTGAAAGGTGGTATTAGCTACGGCGAAACCGACGATTTTGGCTTCGAAGCAGTCACCGACCGCGCCCACGTACATGATATCCATGCTACTATTTTGCACCTGATGGGTCTCGATCATGAACGACTCACCTATTTTCATCAAGGCAGAGAAGAAAGTCTGACGGATGTCCATGGCAATGTAATTACCGCGATCTGCCCGTAATCAAAATTTGCGATATCATTTATTCTAAATCCCGCCACTAATGGTAACTTTACCGCTAGTTTCCCTAGACAAACATTGAATACAACCCCTATCATATAGATAGTGAGAAGCGTCCTTCTTACACAAACTACATCTACCACTTAGGAGCATCATGCTATGAAACGCATATTTAGCTTGGCAGCAATACTGTTAGTCACAGTTGCATTCTCGGGCTGCGGAACCGACGAAGCGGCGCAATCCAGCGGAGACCCGGCACCCGACGATAATACCAATTTAACTATTCAACCGGAACTTGATTTGAACCAAGTAGCCTTTGGTATTGAAGGCATGACGTGAGCTACGGCTTGCGTTGGCGCTGTCAATGACGCGCTAGCTAAGGTACCGGGTGTATCTAAAGCCACAGTCGATTTCGATAACAAAGTTGTAATCATCACCAAAGGTGAAGGCTATGACGACAAGGATGTAGTTGCCGCTGTAACTGGAGCCGGTGATTTTACCGCCAATAAAAAGTAATCCCATCGCAACACACCAATGATCAAGGGGATGGAGTCTTGCAACAGATTCCATCCCTTTTTTATTGGGCTACCTGCTCAGTCCGTAGGTGCACACCACAGGGACCATCGCGGTAGTACTGATCGCCTCGCCCTGTGGTCTTCTAGAGTTTCTTATTTGAGCCAATCGCCACAACTTCTCTACTTATGAAAACCGATTTATGCGTTTCCTACGAACAGTCATCTTTTCTCTTGTACCGTGTCTGTTCCTGTTTGCATCATTTACCCATTTAGCACTTGGACAATCGAAACCTTTAAATGTTCTTTTCATTGCGGTCGATGATTTACGGCCAGAACTTGGATGTTATGGCGCCGACTATGCGGAAACACCGTCCATCGACGAACTGGCTCGCACTTCGACTCTGTTTGTTAACCATTTTGTCCAAGTACCCACTTGTGGCGCTTCGCGGTATGCCTTGCTGACGGGAAGAAGTCCGCTGAACTCCGGTGTGACTCGCAGCAACGGCGCGTTGTATGGTGGCGCTTCGGCGATTTCCAAGACAAAACTCAGCGCCGCACAAACTCTGCCGGAACTTTTCCGCCGTAGCGGTTACCAAACGACATGCATTGGGAAGATATCTCACACCGCCGATGGTCGCGTATACCAATACAACGGCGTGGGAGACGGGCGGCCCGAGTTGCCGCATGCGTGGGATGACCTACCCACACCTTTTGGTCCTTGGAAACGAGGATGGGGAATTTTCTTTGCCTATAACAATGGCAAACACCGTGAGGATGGGCAAGGGCACAAGGATGTATTGCAGTTCGAAGCAGTTGAGGATACCGACTTGCCCGATGGCTTGTTAGCGGAAACTGCAATCGCTCGATTAGCCTTGTATAGTAAAAGTTCACAACCGTTTTTCTTGGGTCTGGGATTCTTTAAGCCCCACCTTCCCTTTGTCGCCACCAAAGGAGACTGGGATGCATTTGCAGATGTAACGATTCCTGCTCCGCCGTATCCGAAAAAACCCGATAGCGAACACTATCACGGTAGCGGTGAATTTTTTAAGTATACGTTTCCATTCTCCAAGACACGACCGCTCGATGAACGGAAAATCCATGATTTACGGCGGGCATATCTTGCCTGCGTACGCTATACCGATCGCCAAGTAGGCAAGGTACTTTTGGCGCTTAAGCAATACGGACTTGCTGATAATACGATCGTCGTCCTGTGGGGCGATCACGGATGGAATTTGGGGGACAGTCACATGTGGGCTAAACACGCCCCGTTTGAGCGAGCGGTGCGTAGCCCGTTGATAATTCGCGTGCCGGGTGTGACCTCAGGCAAAAAAAGCACATCCTTAGTGGAGACCATCGACGTTTATCCCACTCTTCTTGCACTCGCTAAACCAACTTTCAACCAAACGCAGTATCCACTGGATGGGAAAGACATGACGCCGATCCTCAAGAACCCTCAGGCGACGGTGCGCGAGGCAGCGTTAAGTTTCTGGGGTAAGGCCGTCAGCGTAAGGACGGACCGATATAGGTTGATTACATCCAAGGTGGACGGGCACTACGCAAATTACGAGTTGTTTGATGAAACAACGGGTTTTGATCCAGTACGTAATCTGGCAGGTGAGAACATGACCGTCGTGCATGAATTACTACGATATATTCCCGGCAAATAATCTCAGCGGAAGTTCTCCGCGGACAGTACGACGAACCGCTGACCATTCCACTTGCAGAGATTTGCTACAATCAACTTAGATTAGTGGCTACTAGGACAACGGAATGATAAGGATGATATCGATGATAAATTGCGTGCGTGTTAAGTGCCCTTGGTTTTTGTTCGTTTTTGTGTTTTTCATGGGCTCGTTTATTCCGAGGGTCTGCCCCCAGACCACAGCAGCGGAGTTAAAGGAACCCTACAACGTACTGTTCATAATCTCTGATGATCTTACCTATACTGCACTGTCCTGTTATGGAAACGACGTTTGTCACACTCCCAATATCGATGCCATAGCAGCTACGGGCACTCGCTTTACTAGAGCCTATTGCCAGGGCACCTATTGTGGACCGTCCCGCGCGTCATTCATGTCTGGGTATTACCCGCATGCCACGGGGATGTTGGGTTACAAAACGCCACGACCGGCCATTGGTGATCGAGCGATGTGGGCTGAACACTTCAAGAATAATGGTTTCTATACCGCTCGCGTTTCGAAAATATTCCATATGGGAGTACCGGGCGGGATCGAAGCGGGAACGGACGGCGCCGACGATCCGCGGTGTTGGACCGAGCGGTTTAATAGCCAAGGCCCTGAGTGGAAAGCCCCCGGGCTGGGTTGGACGTTAGAGGGCAATCCAGACGGTAAGTTACCTGTAAAGGGTGGTAATACATTCGTTGTGGTGGAAGCTGATGGCGATGATCTTGTCCACTCCGACGGCCGTACGGCCGCCAAAGCGTGCGAGCTTATCGCGGCACATAAAGACGAACCATTTTTCTTGGGCGTCGGTTTTGTGCGGCCTCATGTTCCCTTCGTCGCGCCTAAAAAATATTACGAACCATTTCCCTATTCCAAGATGTTGTTGCCGGAAAAAGTACCCGGCGACTGGGATGATATACCGCCCGCGGGCATCAACTACAAAACCAGCAAGAATATGCAAATGAACGTTCCCAAACAACGCAAAGCAGTGGGCGGGTATTACGCATCGGTCGCCTATATGGATGCTCAAGTCGGGAAGGTGATGACCGCCTTAAAGAACGCTGGGATCGCCGATCGGACAATTGTCATTTTTACCAGCGACCATGGTTACCATCTAGGCGAACACGATTTCTGGGCCAAGGTGAGTTTGCACGAAGAATCGGTCCGCGTGCCGTTGATTATTAGCGTTCCCGGCAAGAAGCCGGCAATTTGCGATTCT
>Ga0208879_1001175_pt1 | contig 25192 bp, 24 predicted proteins | sample Knorr_S15_td_Bot_FD_185605 | JGI IMG/M metagenome (GOLD analysis project Ga0208879, IMG submission 185605) | Marine microbial communities from Southern Atlantic Ocean transect - Knorr_S15_td_Bottom_ad_5009_LV_A (SPAdes) (version 2) | ecosystem: Environmental > Aquatic > Marine > Oceanic | place...
CAAAGGTTTATAAAATGGGGATTCCGTCGAGGAGTACCTCCCCCGAGGAGGACGAAGTGAGATAATGGCTATAAAACCTGTAGAATCTAACACGAACGGCGGCCGCCGCATGCTTGTTGCGCTCATTGCAGGCGCACTGCTCTTCACCTCGCTGGCGCTGACCAGCACGGTGAGTGCGGCCTCGCCCATCAGCCTCACTTCTGACAGCTCCTCAGGCACGGTCCTCGCAGGAGATAAAATAACATTCAAGCTGACGCTCACCAGCACTGACGGCACCTACAACTACCAGACCGTAAAGCTCTACGGCAGCTGGCTGTCGGGTACCAACTGGCCCTTTGCCTTCAGCGACTCTGATGGAGATGAGATTTCTGATTCAACAGTTGACGTGCCCAAGGCCGGTACTGCCACGGTGTATCTGGATGTTTACTGCTTCTCGCCGTGCACTGGCGGTACCTCGAATACCATAACGGTTTACGGCAAGAGCGACCCCCGCTACATGACGACGAGCGGAGATGACAATGCTGGCGACCCGGCAGGTTCCAATAATGCAACTAACTCCATTGATATCACCGTGACAGCCGTCAATGGCTACAAGGTTGACCTGACCGCAGAATCAACTTCGGCGAGCAGCAGCAACAAGGTCTACCAGGGCGAAACAACTGTCTGGCGCTACACTGTGACCAATACTGGCTGGAATGATGACACCTATGATTTCTCGGTTTCAACCACGGCCAGCGGCTGGACCCTGACCGCCGGGCTGAGTAACGGCCTCGAAATCAAGGGACAGAGTAATACAGTCGCAACCCACAGTCACCCTGGTGAGATAACCATCACGCCATTCTCGGGAGCCACTCCCGGGACCTATACTGTGTCGATTTCGGTAACTTCGAGCAACGGGGCTTCCGACAGCGCCACATTTTCAGTAGTTCTCCCGGAACCCGATCTTGAAATCAAGGCGACTGACATTTCCTTCTCTCACACCTCGGCTTGGATTACCGCTCGTGGCAATTCACAGCTCGTGACGATAACTGCCAAGGTGCGGAACAACGGTGGAAGTGTGGACACCGCTGGAAACAGCGTCACGAACGTGGACGTATGGTTCACCGTCGACGGGTCAACTGTCGGCACGGTCCAGTACGTAAGCTCACTCGACCATGGCGAAGAAGAGACTGTATCAGTCAGCTACAAGCCCAACCGTCCCCACAGCGACAGCGAAACCGGCCTGCCGGTGAAGGTGATGGTTGACCAGTATAACAACCTCGATGGAAGCAAGCCTGAAGACAAGGCTATCAAGGAGAGCGACGAGACCAACAACGAGGCCTCGACCACCTTCAAGGTAGTGCGCATCAAGACTGCGAATCCGTCGTTCTATCTAGGCTTCACCGCGTTGACCGCCTCGGTCGGTGCTGCGGTGCTGCTCTCGCGCTACTACCGCAGCGAAGACGAAGAGTAGGCTGCGGGAGGCGATGAAGAAGGCGCTCAGCAGCCCGGACCTGCGGGTACTGGCTGAGGGCTGGCAGTCGCTAATTGGCGCGCGCGTCGAGCAAGTCCAGCGCCCTGAGGCCAACCTGCTGCACCTCAAGCTACGCCATCGCCAGCGAGGGACGCTGCACTTGCTGGTCGACCTGCAGGGCTGGGCCTGGCTGGGCGACGCCCCGACTGGCGCCCCGACGACCGGGGGCTTCGTCACCCTGCTGCGGAAGCATATCCGTAAAGCGCGAATCGAGTCGATAGCGCAGCTGGGTGCCGACCGCATCCTGGAATTGCGCTTCGCGGTGGGCGAAGCGCGGCCGGTGCTGCTGCTCGAGCTGTTCCACCGTGGCAACGCGCTGCTCTGCGAGGATGGCGTTATCGTGCAGGCACTGCGGCGGCAGGAGTTCCGCCACCGCACGCTAGCGCCTGGCGAGGCGTACCAGCCACCTCCGTCGCCCAGCGACCCTTTTGCGGCGAGCGAGGCGCAGTTCGCTGAACAGCTGGCGGCGTCGAAACGCGAGCTGGTGCCGGCGCTGGTGGTCGAGTGTAACTTGGGTGGCGACCTTGCCGAAACGGCCGCACGTGGTCTGGCGGGGACGCGCGCCGCGAAGCTGCCCGCCACAAGCGTGGCGACGCTATGGCAGCGCGTCCACGAGCTGCTCGACGGCGAGCGGCAGCCCGCCATCTTTTTCCGTGACGGCGAGCCGGTAACCGTCTCGCCGTTCCCACTCGAGGGGTTTGACGAGCGGCGCGACTTCGAGAGTCTGGACGCGGCAATTGCCGCCTTCCGCGAGCTGCGGCCGCTCCCGGTTGTGCCGCCGGACGCTGATGAGCGCCGTGAAGTAAAGCAGCGCGAGGCGGCGGAGCAGTTCCTGGCCAAGGCGGCGCAGCTGCGGAGCGACGGCGAGCTGCTGTTCACGCACGCCGCTGCAGTGGCTGAGGCTTTGGCAACGCGCGAGCCCGACTACCGCGGCTGGCTGAAGATTAAGCTGGAGGGGCGCGAGCTGGAGCTGGAGGCGGCACTCCCGGCCGAGTCCAACGCTTCGCGGCTCTTCGACGCCGCGAAGCGGCTCGAGCGCAAGGCGCGACGCGCGCGCGAACTGGCGGCAGTGCCACGCCAGCGCAAGCGCAAGCCCGCGAAGCCGGCCGCACCGCAGGAGTGGTTCGAGCGCTACCGCTGGTTCGTCGCCTCCAGCGGCGAAATCGCGGTCGCCGGCCGCGACGCGACCTCGAACGACCGCATCGTCAAGCGCTACCTCAAGGCGGGCGACCGCTACGCGCACGCCGATATCCATGGCGCGCCCAGTGTCATCGTGAAGCACGCTACAGAGCCGCCGTCAGCGGCGGCGATGGAGGAGGCGTGTCGCTTCAGCCTCGCCTGCTCGCGCGCCTGGGCTGCCGGCGTCGCCTCCGGGCATGCTTACTGGGTTGAGAGCGACCAGGTTTCGAAGACGGCGCCGGCGGGAGAATTCCTCCCGAAAGGGGCGTTCATGGTCCGCGGCCGCCGCAAGTGGCATCGCAATCTGGCGGTTGAGCTGGCACTGGGCGAAATCGAGCGTGACGGCGCGCTGAAGCTGATGGCAGGCCCGCCTGCCGCGGTACGGGCGCACGCCCGCCGCTGGCTCGTGCTGAAGCCCGGTTTCACCGAGCGAAAGGCGCTGGTGGCGCAGCTAGCCAGCGCCTTCGGACAGCCCCGCGAGACGGTCGAGAAGCTGCTGCCGGGCGGTGGATACGAGATAATTTCCCTGCACGATATGAATATAAAGTAAATTATTGTGAAGCTGGTGCGGGGGGCCGGATTCGAACCGGCGTATCTCTAAAGAACCAGGCCCTCAACCTGGCGCAATTGGCCATGCTATGCGACCCCCGCTCAGGCTGCCGCTTCGAGGCCGCCAACGAACTCGGTGCAGTGCGAATCGAGCGCTTTAAGGGCTTGCTCCAGCACCAGCTTGGCGCTCATGGCACCGTTGGTCTCGAACTCGAAGAGGTAGTGGTCGGTCAGGGTCTCGACCTCAATGGCCTCCTCGGCCTTGGGGTCGTCGTGGTACCGCCGCAGGTTGCGGATGGCCTGATACGCCTTGGCCGGGTCTTTGAGGACCTGCGCCTTGCCGCTTTTCTTGAAGCCGTCGCCGCCGGCAGTCTCGACCAGCTCCTTGGCGCGGCTGCCGCTGATTTTCACAGTCTGCGCTTCGTAGAACCGGGGTGCGACGACCGCCTGCCATTTGGCGTGCCGGGAGCCGGTGCCGATGATGGCGCGGGCGTAGACTAGGATGGCCTGCCCCTTGCCCAGTTTGACGATGGGAACGTGCGGCTCGGGAATCGCGAGTGACTTGTCGCCGTTGACCGGTTCCAGGTCGCCCGAGTAGACTGTGCATGGCCCCTGCTTGTGGAGCGAATACATGATTTCCGGCTGCTGCTCCGGGTCGTCCAGCGCCGCACCAAAGGCGGCGATGGTGTCTGCATCTGTCGGGATCGGCAGCATTCCCAGTCGATGCGCCAAGATTTCATTGAACATGGCGCTGATGGATTCATACTCCTGCTCTTCGCCTTCCTCGTCTGTCCAGGAGCCAAGTACCCCCATGTGGAAGTCGACTTCATGGATTCCGAGGCATGGAACCATTGTGATCATCGAACGGCGCAGTGAGTTGAGGAATGAGTAGTTAACCTCCTCGAATTCGAGCAGTCCGTAGTCATCGCGCATTTCGCGTATTGTGAGCTTCATCAGACCCTCCGTCCGCGGCGCCCGCCCTTGGGCTTGCCACCATCGTGCGGAACTGGCGTAACGTCGTCGATGCGTGTAATCTGGATGCCGGCGCGCGTCAGCGCCCGGATGGCCGCCTGCGCTCCCGGCCCGGGATTGCCACCCCGCTTGCCACCAGCGCCGCGCAGCCGCACCTGCACTTGCCCAATGCCGCGCTCCTTGAGGGTGTCAGCGACCTGGTTGGCCGCGAGCATTGCCGCGTGGGGGCGTGATTCTTCGCGCTGTGCCCGTACGACCATGCCGCCCGAGCACTTGGCGATGGTCTCCGCCCCCGTCGCGTCGGTGACTGTGATAATGATGTTGTTGTGCGACGCAAAGATGTGCGCCACGGCCCAGCGCTCGATCATGCCTTCACCTCGCTGGTGTCGCCGGTCTTGACTTTTTCAGACGCCTTTTTGGCCACAGCGGCGGGGGCTTCTGCAGGCTTCTCTGCCTTTGGTGAGGATTTTGCCTTCTTCTCGGCGGGAGCTCCCGCTTTCTCTTCCTTCGCCGGAGCCGCTGGTGCTTCTTCCTCCGCCGCTTCCGTGTCGAAGTCCGCGTCGGTGCGCGGCTTGGGCCGGACCGGGTGGAGGTCACTCATGAGCGGCGAGCCACTGAAGTAGGCAATCTGCTTCTCCTGCATGCGGGTGACCACTATGCCGGGAACCCGTGCCACGGTACCGTCGATGGTGATGTGGCCGTGCGTAATCAGCTGCCGCGACTGCTTTGGTGTGGAGGCGAGTCCCTGTAGGTAAACCTGCGTCTGGAGTCGCCGGTCGAGCAGTTTTTCGACATCCATCCGCAGCACATCCTCGAGGTTGGAGCCACGGTCTAGCAGCCCGAGCCGGTCGAGCCGGCCCAGCAGCAGCCTGCGCTCCTTCTGCGCCTGCTCCGAGGCGGTGGCGGTGAGCTTTCGTGCCTGCTGTCGCATCTGCCGCACCCTGGTGCCTGCTTTCCAGATTTCGCGCTTGTTCTTGAGCCCATACTGGTGGACTAGCGCGTTCTCCTTCTCGATGCGCTCTTTCTGCCAGGGGTGCGATGGAGTATCGTAATGCTTGCGGGGAAATCGAGGGTCGCCCATAATTCTATTTATTAGCTAGGACCTTCTTGCGGCTGACACCCAGCGCCAGCCCACGTCGGCCGTTGGAATAGGTGCGCTGGCCGCGGACCTTGTGCCCCGAAGCGTGCCGTACACCGCGATAGCACTTGATTTTCTTCAGTCGGTTAATGTCCTCTTCCTGTGTCATCTTCAACTCGATGCTCACCTGATGCATGTCTTCGCCCGAGTCGTAGTCCCGCTGCCGGTTCGTGAGCCAGGTCGGGACGCTTTCAGCAGCGCTACGGATGGCATCTTCCAGCCGGACGACGTCTTCGTCATTCAGCTCTCCAGCGGGGCGTGCAGGGTCGAGTTTTAGCTGGGTAATCAGTGCGTTGCTGATGCGCTGTCCAATGCCTTTGATGGAGGGCAGCGCATACGCCAGCTTCTGCTCTCCAGGGATGTCCGTTTCTGCAATGCGGACTATGTATTTGAATTCGCTATCTTTGGCCAAATATTCCTCCCTGATGACTCAGGAGTTGGCGGCAGTCTAGACCCCTATTTATATGCTTTCCTTCAGGAGGGTAACCTCCTGTCGGGGGTGACAATTCTTTATAGCCGGGGTCTCGTCGCGCAGTTGCGTGAAGAAGCTGAGCCTGATAATCCTGCTGCTGCTGCTCATTGCTGGCGCTGGCGCTGGCGCCGGATACTGGTTCCTGGTTCTCGAGGCGGATGATGATGACAAGGAGGCTCAGGTCAACCACACCCCTACGGCCAGAATTGTAATGGAGCCGGATGATGGCAAGGTCGGGATTGGCGAAGACCTTTCGCTCTCTGGCCACCTTTCGAGTGATTCCGATGGCGACCCTCTGGTCTACAACTGGGATTTCGGCGACGGCAACACTTCTTCGGGACTGATGGTTTCTTATGCCTGGGGAGCGGAGGGGAGCTACTCGGTGACCCTCACCGTCAGCGACCCCGCCAACGCGACTGATTCAGATATCGTGCAGGTGACGGTCTCCAGCGGCTCGAACGTTTATACCGATGACCGCTCGGGCGGCGTCCAGTGCCAGATTACCGGTGGCGGCTGCGACTCCGAGCAGCAGCAGTTCCCGGTCGAGGCGGACGCCACGCGGGTAGCGCTGACGTGGAATCTGACCGACGAGCGTACCCTCACCACCTCTGAGGTGAGCATTTCCATCTTTAATGGTACCGGCGACGAGATTTTCAACAATACCTATAACGAGGGCAGTTTCTCCGTGGAGTTCTCGGACGGGAATGTCGACAGCGTCGGCGACTGGACCTGGCGCATCGAGGCAGAAGCGGGCGCGATGTCCTACGAGCTCTCGATTCGCGTCGAATACTAGTCGCGCTCGAGCACCAGCAAGTGCCGCGTCAGCGACCCGTGCACATACCACTCGCAGCGGTGCCGCTCGCTAAAGCCCGTCTGCGGCAGCAGCGCCGGGTCCGGCAGCGCTAGCACCAGCCGCCCACCCGTCGGCAACGCCTCCGCGCAAGCGGCGCTGAAGCGCGCGAGCAGCTCCCCGAGCGGCTCGCGCACGGTCGACGCGGAGCGGCCGTAGGGTGGGTCGGTCGCGATTGCCGCGGGCCGCGTGCGCTGCACGATGGTGGCGGCGTCGCCCTGCTCCAGTTCCAGTTCATGGCCGAAGTGCCGTAGGTTTTCGCGCGACGCGCTGACCATTTTGCCATCGTAGTCGCCGCCGCTCGCCGCCAGCCCGCAGTCGGCCGCCTCAATCAGCAGCCCGCCGGTGCCGCAGAACGGGTCGAGCAGCTGCCCGTCGCCTGACGGTAGCGCCAGGTTGACCATCGCGCGCGCCAGCCGCGGCGGCAGCGAGACCGGTGCAAAGCGCGGCCGCCGATTCAGGTGATGTTTCAGGCAGCGGCGGTAGCCGGTCGGCTCGCGCCCCAGCTCTAGTTCGAGCGTATCGCCTTGGAAGACGCGTATCGTGATTTCAGGCTGTTCCAGGTCGACGCGGCCGGTCGCCGCCAGCGCAGCGCCGAGCCGCTGGTTGACCGCCTGCGGCTCGAGCGGCCCGGGCGAGCAGCGCACCGCGAAGCGCGCGCCGTGCAAGTCGATGGCGGCCGCTGCCGCCTCAAGCTCTGCCAGCGAGCCAGCGGCGGCGAGCTCGCCGCCGCTCCGTACCATCCCCAGCCGTGCCAGCAGCCCGGCCGGCGGCGGGCGCGCCAGCGTGCAGCGCAACCGCAGTCCGGCCGCGTCCGCGAAGGCGGGCGCGCAGCCGGCTGCTGCCAGCAACTCTGTGAGCTCGGCGCGCGCCAGTTGCGGCTGCTCACCGCCCAGATCGAAGACCCACTCACCCGTCATGTAGCGGGAGCGACCGGCTTCATATATGGGTCACGAAGGTGCTGCGCCGTGTTCTTCAGGCTGGGGCGACTGCTGGGGCCGGTCTATTCGGTCTACCAGAAACGGCTGGTGCGCAAGCTGCGGAAAGGGCCGCTGCCGCACCACCTTGCAGTCATTATGGACGGCAACCGTCGCTTTGCCGAGCAACTGGGGCTGGCACCGTTTGAGGGCCACTTACGCGGGCGGGGCAAGCTGGAAGAGATGATGGAGTGGTGCCAGGAACTGGGCATCCGCGTACTGACAGTCTACGCCTTTTCGACCGAAAACCTCGACCGCCCGAAGGAAGAGCTCGAGACGCTGATGGACATTTTCGCCGACGCGTTCCGGCAGGTGGGCGATGATCCTCGCATCCACGGCAGCCGCGTACGCGTCTGCGCCATTGGCCACCGCGAGCTGCTGCCGGAGCGGGTGCGTGAGGCCATCGCGTACGCTGAGGAAAAGACGGCGCACTACGACGATTACCGCTATAACATTGCCGTCGCCTATGGCGGTCGCCAGGAAATAATCCAGGCAATACGGCAGCTGGCACACAAGGTGCAGGTGGGCGAGCTGGAGCCTGACGAGATTGATACCGAGATGGTCTCAAAGCATCTCTATACCGGGGACCTGCCCGACCCCGACCTCATCCTGCGCACCTCGGGTGAGGAGCGGGTCAGCAATTTCCTGCTCTGGCAGCTCGCCTATTCCGAGTTCTATTTCGCTGACGTCTACTGGCCGGCACTGCGTAAGGTAGACTTCCTGCGCGCCATCCGCGCCTACCAGCAGCGTCGACGGCGGCGCGGTCTCTGAACACGCTTAATAGGTGCGCCGGCCTGCCGGCGGCGATGCTCGACCGCGCCGCACGGCTACCGCTCGAACGCCCGCGCGAGATTATTGCGGCAACCATTGTGATTACCCTGTTGCTGGCGCCGTTCCTGCAGGACGTCTCCTTCAGCACCGACGTCGAAGCGTTCCTGCCAGATTCGCCGGCGGTCGCCAACCATGAGCGAACCGAGGCGCTGTTCGGGAAGGAATCCAAGGTGGCGCAGCTCTACCTTGTGCCATCCGACGGCCGCAACAACATCCTGACGATGCCGGCAATGCTTGAGATGCTCGACTTGCATCAGCGGGTGGAGCGGATTCCGGGCGTCACCAACGTAGTGTCGGTAGCCGTTTTCTTCGATCAGGCGCTCGCCGACGGCGGCCGCTCGCTTGACGAGGTGAGCCAGGATGCCTGCCCTTGGGAGCAGGTGCATGAATCACTGGGGTCGCTCGAAGGGGGCAACTACTCGGTTGCCGACGTTGATTTTGTGACTGACGTGCTAGTGCACCGTAACCTGGACTGGACCGGTTTCTGGTTCCCCGAGGAGGGCGCTTGCCGTCCCGGTCCGAACGCGACCGCAGCGCTCATTCTGGCCTATATGGAACCAGGGCTCGATAACGGGCAGAAGAAGCAGGTGGGTATCGAGCTACGCGAGCTCTCGATGGAGTGGAACGACTACGCAACCGAACTGGAGGCGGAGCCATTCTCGGTGGACCTGCTGGCGCACGACGTCGATGAGTCGACCCACCTCACCAACCTGATGATGGGGGCCGGGATGCTGGTGATGACGGTGCTGCTGCTCTGGTTCAGTTTCCGCCATTGGTCGTACGTCCTGCTGCCGTTGCTGACGCTGACGCTGGCTGTCGCCTGGACTTTCGCCTTCACAGGGCTGGTCGGCATCCAGCTGACCGCGATTGACGTGGCGGTGATGCCGCTGGTCGTCGGCCTCGGTATAGACTTCGCGGTCCACCTCAGCCGGCGCTACCAGGAGGAACTGCATCTGGGGCGTTCGGTCGCCGACGCGATGGAGACGTCGCTGTTGCATACGGGGCGCGCGCTGACGCTGGCGATGCTGACGACCGTGATTGCGTTCCTCTCCGGGGTTACGGCGGGAGTGGGGCCGGTGCGGGACTTCAGCCTCATCTGCGCCTTCGGCATCGCCGCCGCATTCCTGCTGACAGTCTTCTTTCACTCCTCGCTGCGGTTCTGGCTCGACTCGCGCAGCGCGACTCCCGCCGCTCTGCATGATACTCCTGAGTTAGTTGAGGTAACCATCGCCCGGGCGGCGATGGCGGTCGAACAGCGCCCGCTCACAATCCTGGCGGCGGTCGCGGTGATTACGCTGGTGGCGCTGGCGGGGGCAACCAAGCTCGATACCTCATTCTCAATCGATGATTTCCTCTCGGATGACCTGCCAATCATGTCCACGGCCAGTTCCATCCGGACTGATTTCCGCGGCGCCAGCTACGCCCAGTCACAAATCCTGATTGAGGGCAACCTGACCTACCGCGAATTCCTCGATGACCTGAGGCGTCTGCAATTTGGTGACGGGGCGGGCGAGTATGGTTTTGTCGACGATACCTATATAATCAAGGTAGGCGCCGAACCACGTGTAGATTCAATCCAGACGCTGGCGCAGACGGCAATTGACGCCGAGTCATATTCGGTTTCCAGCGGGAATAACCTGACCCATGAGTGGCAAGCGACACTCCCCTTCACGCTCCCCGACCGCGAAACGATGCAGGTGGCATGGACCACCGACCGCCCCGGCACGCCGGCGCTCCTGACGCTTGAGGTAAGTGTTATCTGGTTCGACGCCAGCGGGACGCAGAGTGGTACGGTCAGTTACCTGACCGATGCATGGGGGGGCTCACCTGCTGCCGACAGCTTCGCCTTCACGGTTGCTATTCCCGAGGCCGCCGCGCGAGCCCACCTCCAGTTTATGCACATTAACGATACGCGTGATGACCCGCTGGTAGAGAATATCGCAGTCCACAGCGGCGATTTCCTTTTCGTCCAGTCGCTGCGCCACAGCTTCAATCTGACGCATGAGGCGACCATCTTCAGCCAGACCAGCGATAGCGATATCGAGGAACTTTTCGACTACCTGTGGCAGCGCGACCTCGATGTGGCCGACGTCTTCCTCGGCACTACTTACGCCGAGCAGGCGCGGCAGCTGCTGCACCGTGACCCTGCGGGCGAGTATGACGCGGCGGTGGTCCGCATCTTCGTCGGGCCGACGCGCAACAACGAACTGGACAACGAGGGGCTGGAGCAGTTGCTGGTGCAGCTGCAGGAGGATGTCCCAGAGGACGGTTTCCCCGGCGCCGAGGTATCCTTCACCGGAGGCCACATTCTGACGATTACGACCATTAATGCCATCCAGAACACCCAGATTACCTCGACGCTTGTAGCACTTTTCTTGGCGGCAGTGCTGCTGGTCGGCATCTATCGCCATTTGGGGCTGGGACTGCTCAATATCCTGCCGGTAATTTTGGCCTCCATATGGATTATGGGCACGATGGCCGCGCTGGGAATCACGCTGAACGTGATGACTGTGATGGTCACAGCGCTCACGGTCGGGCTCGGTATCGACTACGCTATCCACATCGTCGAACGATATCGCGAGGAATCGCAGCACCGGGGCGAACAGGCGGCGCTGGAAAACACGATTCACCAGACCGGCGCGGCGCTGCTGATTTCGGGGCTGACGACCGTGGCCGGTTTTTCAGTGCTATTGCTGAGCCCGATGCCGCTGGTGCGTAACTTCGGAATAATTACCGCTGCGACTATTGTCTACTCGGTCGTTATCGCAATTCTGGTGCTGCCCAGCCTGATATGGGCCGGGAACCGGCTCAGCGAGTGGGTCAGCCAGCAGCGGACTGGCTGACCTCGCGCTGCCGCTGCCGCTTCTCCCACAACTCGCGCGCTAGCTGGCGCATGTCCTCGACCGAGTCGGACTCGTCAACGATTTCGACTCCCAGCAGCGTCTCGACCGCATCTTCGAGTGTAATCAGCCCTTGCGTGGTACCGTATTCATCGACGACCAGGAAAGCGTGCTCGCGCCGGGCGATGAACTTATCGAGCAGGTCGGCGACGCTGTCGTCCGGCGCGACGGCGTGCAGCGGCTGAAGCAGGTTGTCTAGCAGGGATTCGCCGCCGCCGCCGCCGTAAGCCTCCATCAGCCGGCTGCGCAGCACAAAACCCACAACATCGTCCAGCCCGGTATCGATGACCGGGATGCGCGAGAAGGGGAGCGGTGAGTGTGCCTCGACTACCTGCGCGACGGTCTGCGACCGCTGGAAGGTGAGTAGGACTGTGCTGGGAGTCATGACGTCCTCGGCGTGAATGTTGTCGAGCGTCAGCAGGTTCCTGATAACTCGCGTCTCGCCTTTGTCGAGTGTCCCCTGGTCCTCGCCCAGTTCGGCGACGGCTATCAGCTCTTCACGCGTCATCTCGGGCTGTGCGCCGTTGGTCGAGATTGAGCGCGAAAATTTCTGCAGGATTACTACCGCCGGCCAAGTGAGCATCACCATCCAGCGGATGGCGTGCGCGGCGGGCGTCGCCAGCTGCCGCCAGTAGGTGGCGCCGATTGTTTTGGGGATGATTTCCGAGAATATCAGGATGAGCAGCGTCATGACAATTGAGGCTGCTGCCAGCCAGTTGCCACCGCTTTCGTAGAACTGCGCGCCGACCCCGGCCGCGCCGACGGTGTGCGCCACGGTGTTCAGCGTCAGGATTGCCGCCAGCGGCGCATCGATTTCCTCCTTGAAGCGGCGCAGCAGCGGGCCGCTGCTGTGCCCTTCCCGGACCAGCTTCTCGATGTAGGTCCAGTTGGCGGAGAGCAGCACTGCCTCGAGCAGCGAGCAGATGAACGAGATTCCCAGCGCCAGCAGCAGGAAGAATACCACCTGGGACCACGAGACGGTCGCCAGTTCCACTCCTAACTCAAGCACCCTTTTGCCTCCTTGCAGGGCATTTCCTGCAGCCGGTATCAAAACGTATTCGATTACTCAATTGGCGTTTCCTCGCGGCACGCTCCCGAAGGGAATGCCATTGCTGAAAAACAGGAATCAGTTAGTCTCGACACAGGAACGCTTTCAGCTCCTCCTGGACACAGTTAAGCAGCGAAGTGCTTCCATTCCACTGCTCGTCAACCAAATAACTGTAACTCTTGCACATCTCCTCGACGATGCCCTGCAACTCCTGCCCGAATCCTGCCGGTGGCGTGCCGGAAACGATGCCGGCCAACATCAGTGGATTCGCCCGCTGCAGCATCACGTTGAGGTCGCCGGCGCGCAGGTGCTCGAGCAACCCGTCGCGCGTTGAGAAAGAGTCGCCCACGAAGTCGCTGACGGCGGTCAGCATCGAGCCTACGATTTCGCTGTCAACCGACTGGTTTTCCCGCAGTGACGCGTGTGCCAGAAGCCGCCCGTCGTCGAACAGCAGGAACAGTTCCTGCAGTTGCCAGTCGAGGTCTTTGCCCTCCTCCATTAGGGGCTCTGACGGTTTCAGGTATATAAAAGGGTGACTCAGCGCGAGGATGACCAGTAGTGGATGAATTCAGTCAGGTCGCCCCGTATCTCAATGAGGCTGCTGGTATCGCCGTTCCAGCTGCGACCGATGACGTAGCCATATTCGCCCCATAGCTCATCGAGGTATTCCTTCATCACCACACCAAAATCGTCGGGCGCGGTCCCCGAAATGACTCCCGCGAGGTAGAGTGGCTCCCGTCGCTGGACGTAGAGGTTGATGTTGCCGTATTTCAGGTTTTCAAGGCTGGCTTTGTCATCAGCGCGAAACGAGTCTTTGATGAAATCACCGATGGCGGTCAGCATCGAGCTGACGATTTCCGAATCGACCGTCCGCGATCCGTGCAGTGTCGAGTGCGAAATCAGGCGACCGTCGTCGTAAATCAGGAACAGCTCCTGGACCTTGAACGGGAACAGTCGCGCCAGCGGGTTCCGTGATGCGCGGAGCTCCTCCAGCGCCGCCCTGCTCCCGGACGCGGCCGCGACGCCGCGCGGCCGTGTTAGCAGTGTGTCAACGAAGCCGTCCATGTCGCGCCGCAACTCCTCCGAGGCGAGGGCGCCGACATACTGTCGCGCCAGCCCGAACAGGATAATCGTGTAGCAGAGTCCGGTCGAGAAGGGGAACGAAACAAACAGGTAGGCGAGCAGCGCCGCGCCCCCGAAGAGCAGCGGCCGCAGCAGGCTGCCCCCGTAGCGGTAGCTGATGGCGACAATCAGCAGCAGTTGCAGCACCACCGCTATCGCCATCACGCGGCCGTCGGCCCACTGCGGTGCCGCACTCATGGTAATCTCGCCTTCGGCCGGGTCGTAGCTGGCGGTGTCGCTCGCCAGCAAGTCAATGCCCAGCCAGCCTCCCATCGGAGTGCGCAGGTGGTCCAGCACAAATTTACTGGTTTCCAGCTTTACGTCGGGCGGATAGCTGATGACCAGTTCCGCCTCGAGCGCGCTAGCGTTGTTCAACTGGCTGATAAACATTAGGGGGTGGAGCATTGCGTTATCCGCGAGGCTGAACTGAATTGTGAGTTGCAGGTTCCCCCGTTCTGCCGAGAGTGCGCTGACGCTGGCCGAATCCACCGCGTCGCTGCCAAGGATGGCTGCCGTGAGGCTGGCCGTGTCGTTGCCTCCCGGCATTGGTGCAGTCAGGTAGCGCAGGACCGCCTCCGCGTTCGGCTCGCCCGAGAGGGAGAAATTCGTATCAAGGTATTGTTCACGCAGCCCCGCCCAGTCCATCCCTTCAGGGGGATACGGGCCTCCCGGCCACGCCAGTTCAAGCCTGATTTCGCCCTGCTGCTGGCTACTGAATTCGAGGCTGGCCTCCAGCGTCGTGCCGCCTGCGCCTGCGTCCGCTGGCCCCGGCGCCAGCAGCAGCGCCAGCATCAGGATTCCCGCGATTACTCGCACGGTGCGGCCGTATCGACGCGGTTTTAAACAGTTGGCGTTCGGCGAAACCGCTTTTACCCCCCTCTGCTACGGCGCGGTATGGCCCGGTTCCCTGAGGCAGAGGCACGCCTTTTCAACAAGAAAATCTGCATGAAGTGCAACGCCCGCAACGCCATCAAGGCGGTTCGCTGCCGCAAGTGCAACTCGAGCGACCTGCGAAGCAAGGCGCGCGAGTCGCGAGGGAAGTAAGCCGGCCCTGAACGCGTGCGCCCTACTCGACGGTTACCGACTTGGCAAGGTTGCGTGGTTTGTCGATTTCGCACCCGAGCGCGTCGGCGACGTGGTAAGCCAGTAGCTGCAGCGCGACCCCGGCGGTGAACGGCAGCAGGACGGGGTCTGTCGCCGGGACCGTGATAACGTGGGGCGAGAGCCGTTGCGCATCCGCGTCGCCCTCCTGCGCGACCAGCAGCAGCGGCGCCTTGCGCGCCGCCACTTCCTCGATGTTGGAGACCAGCTTGGAGTGGGTGTGGTCGGGGTTCATGATGGCGACGACCGGCGTTTCGGGCGAGAGCAGCGCCAGCGGCCCGTGCTTCAGCTCGCCGGCCGGATACCCCTCGGCATGGAGATACGAAATCTCTTTCAGCTTCAACGCCCCCTCAAGCGCGAGGGGATAGCTCAGGTTGCGGCCGATGAAGAAGATGGAGCTGGCCGTCTGGAGCGTCCCCGCCAGCTTGCAGATGGCGGTGTGCCGCTCGAGCACCTGGCCTACGTAGTGCGGCAGCCGCCGCAGTTCCTGCTCCCAGCGCCGCAGCTGCGGCAGGTCCATGCTCTTGCGCGTGTAAGCGAGATGCACTGCCAGCATGTAGAGCGCCTGCATCTGCACCATGAACGTTTTTGTCGCGGCAACGCTAATTTCGGGGCCGGCGCGCGTCATCAGCAGGCCGTCGACTTCGCGCGCCAGGCTGCTGCCGCCGACGTTGCAGATGGCGACCGTGTGCGACCCCTGCTGCCGCGCTACGCGGGCGGCGGCGAGCGTGTCGGCGGTTTCGCCGCTCTGCGAAATCAGCAGCACCAGCGGCCGCGCCGAGAGCATTCCGCCGACATTCTGCACCGGCGGCGAGTAGCGGAATTCGGAAGCGTGGTAGACGTTGACTGGGATGGCGGTCAGCTGCTCGATGACATACTTGCCGACCAGCCCGGCGTGGAACGACGTGCCGCATGCCACAATTGAAATCGAGCCGATACGCCAGTTCAGCTCGAGCCCGTCGACAATTGCCTCGGCGAGCGTCGGCAGCAACGACTCCTGCAGCGCGCGGGGCTGCTCGAAGATTTCCTTGAGCATGAAGTGCGCGTAGCCGCCTTGTTCGGCGTCCTCGACCGCCCACTCCAGTTCCTCGATTTCGGGCTTGCGCGTCTTGCCCGCCATGTCGCTGATTTCAACGCTGTCGGCGGTAATCTGCACCAGTTCGCCGTTGTTGACATACGCGATGCGCTGAGTGTATTTCACAATTGCCGGCGCGTCGCTGGCTAGGAAATTCTCCCCCTCGCCGAAGCCGACCACCAGCGGCGACTCGTTGCGCGCCGCGACGATTTCGCCGGGGTGCGCCGCGTGCAGCACTGCAATCGCGTAAGCACCCGTGACCTCGCCGAGCGCCGCCCGCACGGCCGCGAGCAGGTTGCCGTCGTAATGGCGCGCAATCAGGTGCGGCAGCACCTCGGTATCGGTGCTGGAGTTGAATTCGATACCCTCCGCTTCCATCCTCGAGCGCAGGTCGGCGTAGTTTTCGAGCGTCCCGTTGTGGATGACGGCGATGTCGCCGCTGGAATCGACCTGCGGGTGCGCGTTGACGTCGGACGGCTCACCGTGGGTTGCCCAGCGGGTATGGCCGATGCCGACCGTCGCCCGGAATTTGGGCAGTGACTCTTCCATCACCGCAATGCGCCCCTGTTTCTTGTGGATGGCAAGCCCCCCGTTTTCCTGCACTGCGATTCCCGCCGAGTCGTAGCCGCGGTATTCGAGCCGCTTCAGCGCTTCAATCAGGATTTGCGGTGCGTCACCGCTACCGGCGTAGCCGATGATGCCGCACATCAGGCGGCCTCTGCCGGGAACTCGCCGTCAACCGTGGCGCCGACGCCTACGACGGCGCCGCGCGAGAGCACGCAGCCACCCTGCAGCACCGCTCGGTCACCAATGCGGCAGCCGTCACCGACCATCGCGCCGCGGTCGACCACTGAGTGCTGCGACTGCAGATACGTTGCTTCTTCGGGGCCGGGGAGTGCGACGACGTGCGAACCGAGTTCGCTCGCTTCGCCGATGACGCACGCCTGCAAGTGGGTGTAGCTGCCGACCGAGACCGAATCCATTACGAGCGTGTCGGCGATTTCGCAGTGCGTGCCCATTTCGACGCCGTCGCCGATGGCGGTCGACGGGCCCAGCACGGTGCCGGGGCCGATACGGCAGCCGCTGCCAATCGCGAGCGGCCCCTGTAGGTAGCAGCCGGCGGCGATGCGGCTTCCTTCACCGATGGCGACCGCGCCGCGAATCATGACGCCCGCCTCGCAGGTGCCCGCCAGCTCCTGCGGCAGGTAGCGCAGCGCGACCTGGTTGCCGCCGACCAGGTCCCACGGGTAGACGATGTTGTGCCACGCCTCGGCCATCGCGACCGTCGGCGCCGTGGTGCCGTCGGCGAGCAGCGGCTGCAGTGCCTTGCCGATGTGCCGCTCGTCGCTCTCGACCAGCCGCGCGACGGTCGCCGGCGTAAGCCGCGCGATGCCGGTGAAATGCAACCGCCCTACGGCGTCGGGCGTTTCGTAGCTCAACCGCACCGTATCGCCCTCGAGCTCGAGTCCGCCCCACTTGGACCAGCGCAGCGCCTCGCTCGCGAGCAGCGCTTCGCCCTGCTCCTCGAGCAGCGCGGCGAAGCCCTGCGGTGCGACGTAATTGTCCCCCGGGACGACCAGCAGTTCCTCGTCAGGGGCGGCCGCAGCGCCGACCCGCAGCGCGTCGAGCGTACCGGTCAGCTCCTTCTGCCGTGCGTATTCGACCGCGACGCCATGGTGACCGCCGTCGCCGAACAGGCTCATGACGCTCTCGGCGCCGTGCCCTATGACCAGCACCAGCTTCCGCACCCCCGCGTCACGCAGCCCGGCGACAAGGTGCTCAAGGATGGTGCGGTTGGCGAGCGGTAGCATCCCTTTGGGGCGACTGGCGGTCCAGCCCCGCAACCGTGCGGCTTCGCCGGCCGTCAGGATTACGGCACGCATGCGCCGCCGCAGGTGGAGGAGTATATCATCCTTACGATTTGCAAATCATCAGCGCCGGCCTGCCGGGGGTGCGTTTCATATCCGCCTCGGTGCTGGTGCGCGGTGTTCGTGCTCGACAGCGTCGCGTTCCTGACCCGCCGCCACCCGCAAGGCGAGCTGCTGACGGCGCCCGGTGTTGAACAGGAGCTCGTCAACCGGCGCAGCCGCGAATACCACGCGCAGCTTGGTGCGTCCGGGATGCAGGTCGCGTCCCCCGACACGCCAGCGCAGGTGCGCGTCGCCGCTACCGCGCAGGAAACGGGCGACGCGGGCGTGCTCTCGCCCGTCGATTCGCAGCTGCTGGCGCTGGCGCTCGAGCGCGACGCGACGCTTATTACCGATGATTTTGCGATGCAGAACGTCGCCGCATCGCTTGGTATCGCGTGGCTGCCGGTCGAGACCGCCGGCATCGCCAAACAGCTGCGGTGGCGCTGGACCTGCAGCGGCTGCCGGCAGAAATGGGACGATCCGCACGGCGAGTGCCCGACGTGCGGCAGCGAGCTGCGGCGAACGCGGCGCTAATCCTTTGCCGCCACGAACCCGTCGCCATCAAGCAGCGGCACCACGTCGATCGTGTCGAACGCCATGCAGTGCTCGAAGTCGCACTCGAGCCCTGCGGCTACGAGCGCGTCGTGGCTGGGCGAAGCGCGGCAGTGCTTGCGGATTTCGGCGCGGGAGAGCTCGAAGTCGTTATCGCCACTGTCGAGCAGGTGCGCCAGCCAGCTGGCGCCGAGCCAGTCCTCGATGACCGGCTCGCCGAGCCGCCCCGAGCAGACCAGCGCGACGTTGCCGCTGCTGGTGCCGCTGCCGGACGGCGAGCTGGCGGCGGACACCACGCTCGCCCAGTTTTGCAGGAACCTTGCGACAGCGGCGCCGTTGCAGAAGCCAGCCATCAGCACGGCCGGTGCGCCGGCTGCCGCGACGACCATGCGCGAGCCGTTAGTCGTCGATGAGAGCAGCGTCCGCCCGCGCAGGTTAGCGGCCGCCATCTCGGTCGGCGACGACCCCAAATCGTAGCCGTCGATTCGGTGGCATTCGCGCTCGCCCGACCGCAGCGCGTCGGGATAGCGGCTACGCAGCTCCTCGAGATGCGCACGGCTGGAGCACGGGACAATGCGCGCAGTGCCGCCGGCGAGTGCGGTGGCGTAGGTCGTCGAAGCGCGGATAACGTCGATAATTACGGTCGCGTCACCGCGTGCCGCCGCCGCCTCGGCGCCGGGCAGCCCCTGCTCGATGGCGATGCGCATCAGGCGCTCGCGCCGCGGTTCATTTCCCGGATTTTCCCCGGCCGCTCGCGGCAAGGTGCCGCTCGCCGATGACGAAATAAAAGTCTTCGACGGTGTCGCCGCGTAGCCCGCGCCGCAGCGTCTCGACCGAGATGACATCGGTCGGCGCGATGTTCCCCAGATTGGTTTCAGGGCCGAACTCGCGCAGGAAGAAGATTTGCTGCGACTTGCGCGGCGCCTCGAAGATAACGCGGGCGGGGTCGACTCCGTCCAGCGCCGCCTGCATGCGGGCGAGCTGTACCTCGCCCGCCGCGTCCATCAGCCCCACGCTGGCGCCCGATTCGCGCGCCTCGACAATGACTTTCTCGGCGCCCGCCGCCAGGAACTGCTTCAGCTGCGCGTTGTATTCGTCCGCCGCCAGGTCGCGCTCGGGGAGCTTGCACCCCACTTCGCAATAGGGGACCAGCCCCGCTTCGCGCGCTTCGGCAATCAGCTCGCAGACGCGGTCCGGCGCGATGTCCAGACTGCCGCTCGAAATCTCGGTCGCGTCGGCGCCCATTTCGCGCAGCTCGGCAAAGAGCTCGCCCGCCCGGTTCTGGTGCTCGGAGAGCTCGAGCAGCGTCCCGCCGTTACAGACCGAGATGTCGTGCGACCGCAGCAGTTCCACCTTGCGCCGCACGATGTCGAGCGGCTGGAGCTGCGTCGTTGCCCAGCCCAGTTTCCACAGGTCGATGTAGTCTGCGCAGATTTCGAGCAAATCCTCGGTGTAGCGGTAGCCGAGCCCGGTGTCGATAACCATCGTCAGCCCCGCGCTGCGCGGCTTCGCGCTGCGCTCCGGCATCGGCAGGAACTCGAACGCTTTCTCGCTCACGGTTCGTGCGACCGCCTCGAACTACTTAAAATCTTCAGAAATCACCCAGCGTCGCCTGCTGACCCACGGGCGGGGACGGCTGCGCGAATTTTTCGAGAGCGGTGCCGACTCGCGCGCGTGAGAAGCCGTGGCGTTCGCAGAGCAGCTCCATGACGCGTCCGCGCCGCGGCTCGCCCCACGTCGGCGCGAAATCGACCGAGGGGTGGTTCAGGAAGAGCTGCCGCAGCTCGTCCAGGTTGTCGACCTTGTGCCCCAGCTTCGCCAGTGCCGCCTCGGCGCTGCCGAACTCGCGCAGTAGCTTCAGTCCTTTCTTCGGGCCGATGCCGTGGATGCCGGGGTTGAAGTCGGTCCCCATCAGGATGGCCATGTCGACTAGCTGCTTGTGCGAAAGCTGCGTCGCCTCGATGGCGCCAGCGAGTGTCAGTTCCTCCGGGTTGACTTCAACCCATGCCTGCCGGCCGGGGAGTTTGCGGCGCCCCGAGACGGTCAGGTTGCGCAGCAGCCGCGGCGCCCCGAAGAGCAGCGTGTCGAAATCCTGCGAGACCGCTGCATCGACCACGCCCGCCGCCATCATCGCCGCTGCCTGCGCTTCGCCCTCCGACGGCGCGGTGACCCACGGCAGGCCGAGCGCGTCAAGCAGCTCCTGCGCTTCGGTGACCATTTCAGGGGTCAGCTGCGAAGTTTGCTGCGCCTTGGTGCGCGCCTTCACCAGATCGCCTGCGGCGAGCGCCGCTTCCCACTCCGCCTGCGCCTTGATTTTGCGGTCGCGCCGCTCGTCGAGTACGCGCTTCTTGAGCGCGTGCGGCTTCCCGTCGAAAATCAGGCAGAAGCGCAGCCCCTCGGCAGCGAGTGCCGAGAGCCGGAAAAGCAGCCCCGAAAGGTGCGACGTCGTGTGACCATGGGCGTCGGCGAGTGGCATCCCGTCGCGCTGCCGAATGGATGCCAAGAACTGGTATAGCAGGTTGTAGCCGTCGACCGCCAGCCGCTGCCCGCGCAGCTGCGCAATTTTGACCGGGCGCGCCGGGATAATCGAGCCGAGCCTGATGCCCATGTCAGCCCTTCACGACACCGAGCGGCCGCATGCGCGCCACCTTGCGCGCCAGCCCTGCCCGGTGGCACACTTCGACTACCTGTGAAACGTCCTTGTAGGCACCCGGTGCCTCCTCCGCCACGACGCGCGGGGAGCGGGCGCGGACGTAGATGCGCTGTTTCTGCCATAAATCCCGGATTAGCCGCTTCGAGTCGAACTTGCGTGCCGCCGCCTTGCGCCCCATCGCGCGTCCGGCACCGTGGCAGGCCGACCCGAACGTGTCGCGCATCGCGCCCTCGGCACCCGCGAGCACCCACGACGCGCTGCCCATGTCGCCCGGTACCAGCACCGGCTGGCCGACGTCGCGGTATTGCGCCGGGATTTCGTCTGAGCCGGGCGGGAACGCGCGCGTGGCGCCCTTGCGGTGGACGCACACTTCGCGGCCGCCGTGCTGCTCGAGCTTGGCGATGTTGTGCGCGACGTCGTAGACCGTCTCCAGCCCGAGCGATTCAGCCTCGGTGCCGAAGACATGTGTGAACGCCTGGCGGGTGAAGTGCGTAATCATCGAGCGGTTGGCCCAAGCGTAGTTGGCGGCGGCCGACATCGCGCCGACGTAATTGCGCGCCGCTTGAGATTCGAGCGGCGCGCACGCCAGCTGCCGGTCGGCGAGCTCGATGCCTGCATCCTTCGACGCGTCCATGACGCACTCGAGATGGTCCTGGCACACTTGGTGGCCGCAACCGCGCGAGCCGGTGTGCATCATCACCGCCACCTGCCCCTCGCGCAGCCCGAACGCCTTCGCGGCTGCGTCGTCGAAGATTTCCTCGACGACCTGCAATTCAAGAAAGTGGTTGCCGCTACCCAAAGAACCGACTTGCTTGCGGCCGCGCTTGCGCGCGAAGTCGGAGACCTGTTCCGGCTGCGCCACGTCGAGCGCCCCGCGCTCCTCGAGCACCTCGACGTCACGGTCCCAGAGATACCCCTCCTCGGCGGCCCACTGCGCACCGCGCTCGAGCACGGAGTCCAGCTCGCGGTTCGAGAGCGTCAGCGGGCTCTTCGAGCCCAGGCCGGACGGGACGCGCTTGAAAAGTTCGTCAACCAGCTCCCTCTGCCGCGGCAGGACGTCGCTCAGTTCAAGATCAGTACGCAGCAGCCGCACACCGCAGTTGATGTCGAAACCAACCCCGCCCGGCGAAACGACGCCGCCTTCAGCTGGGTCGAAGGCGGCGACGCCGCCAATCGGGAAGCCGTAGCCCCAGTGGATGTCTGGCATCGCCAGGCTGGCGTCGACGATTCCTGGCAGCGTCGCGACGTTGGCAACCTGCTGTAGCGCCGAGTCCATCCCCGGGTGCGCCAGCAGTTCGGGCGTCGAATATATTCTGCCAGGAACGCGCATGTCGCCCTGCTGCGGCAGCTCGAAGACGCCTTCGCCGGCGGGGCGCAGCTGCTCCCTCATGCCTCGGCCGGTTCGTATTTCGAAGGGCAGCCCATCTGGATGATTTCGGCACGCAGTATCAGCGCGCCATCGACCTCGACCAGCGTGCCGGTAATCGTAGCGCCCTTGTCCTCGGCGAATGTGTCGGGGATAATTATGCCTCCCAAGTCGATGCGCAGCGTGTAGTCGCCCTCAACCAGTTCGATGTCTTCGCGAGTCCAGTTGAGCACGACACCGTGGACCTGGATGCGTTCGCCCGCGTCGTATTCGCCGCTGACTGCGGTCTCCACGGAAATGTAGTCGACTTGCTCGTCAACCGAGTAGAATGCGGCCGCACCGGTCGCGACGAGAATCGCGAGTGCCAGCAGCCCCTTGGCCCAGGTTGGTAGCGGCCGCCGCGTGCGCCGTTCAGTCTCCATCTTCCCCTCCATCGGGGGCGGCAGCAATATGGCTTTCCAGCTGCCGCCGCAGCTCCGCCTGCCGGCGGTGGAGCCAGCCGGCGTAGCCCGCGATGCCGAGCCAGAAGACCGTCATTCCGCCCCAGAGCCAGAGCAGGTCCTCCGCCGGGGGGACGCTGACGTCAATCTCGACCGTCGTGTTGGCGACTACATTTCCGTCGCGGAGCAGCCGCAGCTCGAGCGGGACGTTGAACGCCTCGCTGTGGAAGGTCGCTCCGGGGAACGAGAAGCTGGCTCCGCCAGCGACAGGCAGCGCTTTCGAGCGCGGCTCGGCGCCCGAAAATTCGGCCTCGACCGAGTAGCCGTCGCCGTTCTCGACCTCAAGGTCGATGAACCATGCCTCGCCGGTGCGGAAGACCGGGTTGTAACTAACACTCACGCTGGCGTCCCCGTCGGTGAGCGTCACTGTCTCGGCGGCCGCGGACGGCAGCAGTAGCAGCGCCAGTGCGAGTGCCAACGCGACGCGGGCGCCGCTCACGCGCTGCCCTCCAGCCGCGCCGCGAGCAGCTCTTCCTCGAGCCGCTCCAGCTCGAGCCGCGTGCGCAGCAGCGCGACGAAGAGCAGCAGGAAGCCCAGCAGGCCGGCGTAGAGCACCAGCCGCATTTCGGGCGCCAGCGCGTCCTGGTTGTCGCTGCCGATTATGACGGGATGGTCGGAGCGCAGGAAGCGCGACGAAAGATAAGAAAGCGGCACCGAAATGACGCCGAGCATCCCGACGATGGCCGCGCCACGGCGCACCGCTTCCGAATCGGGCTGCCGACGCCAGGTGACGTAGGCGACGAGCAGCAGCCACATTGCGAGCGTCGTCGCCAGCCGCATGTCGCTGAAGAAGCGCATGACTATGTCGGGCCCCCACTCGGCACGCATCCAGAACGTGCCGGACGCAAGCGACATCGCGCCGAACACGAGCCCCAGTTCGGCAGCGCAGCGCGCCAGCCGGTCGCCTTGCGGGGTGCGCTTCCAGAGCCACCAGCCGCTGCCGGCGACGACGAGCATGAACGCCAGATACGCCATCAGCCCCGACGGGACGTGCAGGTAGAAGAGCCGCTGCGCGTTGGGCGCGGTGAAGAAGCGCGCCGGTGGCATGACCAGCAACCCCTGCCAGAGTGTCAGCAGTACCAGCACGAACCCCGTCGCGCCGAGCGCGCCGGTAATCGAGTGCGACTTCATCACGCCGCGCGACCCTGCACCGCTAATTAAGCTACTTCCGCGTGCGCGACTTCCATTGCCGCGGGTAGGTCGAGCGCTCCATCAGCACTCGCTCGAGCCGCGCCACGATGCCTTCCGCCCCGGTCATTTCGTCGGCGTGCCGCGTCGCGCGTGCCAGCGCGACCGCTTCGCCGTGCAGCGTCAGCAGCGCCACCAGCTGCCCGCGGCGCAGGCTGCTCGAGACGGCGACGACGCCCGGCCCGCCCAGGTCGGCGCCGTGGCAGATCGCGTCGACCGCGCTGTCCTTCAGCTCCATCCGCGGCAAGTCCTGTAGCAGCTCTTCGAGCGGTCGCAGCAGCCTCCGCAGCGCGCTATCGTCGCCAGCCTTGTGCGCGACGAACGCGTCGCGTAGCGCAATCAGCGGCACCGCGTCGCCTTCGCCGAACGGCCCTGAGGCGCTGCGGCGCAGCTGCGCCATGCTCGAGCCGGAGCCGAGGATACGGCCGATATCGTGGCAGAGGTTGCGAATGTAGGTGCCGCCTTCGCAGGCGACCCTGAAGAGCGATTCGCGGCCGGCGTGCTCGAGCAGCTCCAGCTCGTAGACGCGTCGCACCCGCAGCTGCCGCTTGACGGCGGCCTGCTTTGGGGGCACTTGGAACAGCGGCCCGGTGAATTTGGCGAACTGCTCGCGCAGCGCGTCTTCCGCCACGGGCTGTGCGTGCGCCATCACGCAGATGTATTCCTTGCGCGACTCCTGCATTACCCGCAGCGCGCGCGTCGCGCGGCCGACCGCGACCGGCAGCACGCCGGTCACCTGCGGGTCGAGCGTTCCCCCGTGGCCCGCCTGACCTACGCCGAGCATGTCGCGCACCCACGCAGCGACCTGATGTGAGGTCGGCCCGGCCGGCTTGTCGATGACGACCACCGATGACTCGAGCAGCTGCGGCGCGTCCCGCTCGCCGGGCGGGGAGCCGAACGGCCCCGCGTCGGCGTCGGCAACCGCTAGCATCCCGTCGCGCGGCTTGCGGACGCGCGCCATCAGAGCGCCCCCCGGATGCGCGTGATGATTGCTTTCGGCGCCAGCGCGCCCGAGTCGATGATGAGCGTGTAGGGCTCGCGCGAGCCGATGTCGATGTCGTAATAGTCGCGATACCGCGCCGCTTCGGAAGTTTCGCGCGCTGTCATCGCCGCCTGTTGCTGGCTGGCGGAGCCGCCGTCGCGGTCGGCGACGCGCCGTGCGCGCGTCGCCGCGTCCGACTCGAGCCAGACGCGGGCTTCGCCGAAGGCATTGCGAAACGCCATCCAGCCGGCGAGCCGCCCTTCCATCACCAGTCCCCCCGCTTCGCGCATCAGCGCCACTGCGCGCTCGTCGAG
>Ga0208879_1001177_pt1 | contig 25173 bp, 12 predicted proteins | sample Knorr_S15_td_Bot_FD_185605 | JGI IMG/M metagenome (GOLD analysis project Ga0208879, IMG submission 185605) | Marine microbial communities from Southern Atlantic Ocean transect - Knorr_S15_td_Bottom_ad_5009_LV_A (SPAdes) (version 2) | ecosystem: Environmental > Aquatic > Marine > Oceanic | place...
CTTATTAACAGGCGAACATGTGTTACTGGAAGACGTGCCTGGCGTCGGCAAAACACTTGTCGGTCGCGCGATTGCTCGCAGCATCTCTGGTGATTTTTGCAGGCTGCAATTCACACCCGACCTACTACCTAGTGATATTATTGGCAGCACGGTTTTTAATTCCAACACGTCCGAGTTTCTTTTCCAAAAAGGTCCAGTGTTCTCGAACCTCGTTCTTGCCGATGAAATAAATCGTGCTCCACCAAGAACTCAAAGCGCACTGCTCGAAGCAATGGGCGACCGCCAAGTATCCGTGGACGGAACAACATACCCATTGCCGACGCCTTTCATGGTCATCGCAACGCAAAACCCCTTCGAATTCGAAGGCACCTACAGCCTGCCGGAAAGCCAACTCGACCGTTTCCTTTTACGGATTTCAATGGGTTATCCCGATGAGAGCTTTGAACGAGAGTTACTGACATCGCATCGTGAGGGTGAACCGGTTGAACACCTGCAATCCGTGCTGACATCGGACGATGTTTTACAACTACAAAAACAAGCGCGTCAAATTAGAGTCGATGATACTTTGACCGATTATATATTGGCCATTGTTAACGCAACTCGTAATAACGACGCCTTGCATGTGGGAGTTAGTTCACGGGGAGCGATTAGTTTGTATCGAGCCAGTCAGTCTCTAGCGATGCTTGAAAAACGCAAATATGTCATCCCCGATGATGTCAAACAACTTGCCGTGTCCGCACTTGCTCACCGAGTCATGGCAAAAGGGTTCATGCAAGGCACTCAACGTGAAATGGTGGAAGGTATTATTTCAGATATTGTCAGCACAATTCCTGTTCCGGCCTAATGCAAGTTAAACCACGCATATTGATTACAACACAAGGATGGTATTATCTGTTCGTTGTTCTGTTTATCGTCGGTGGGGCCATCATGCGGGAAGTCAATATGCTGGTCATACTGTCTGGCATGCTGTTCGGGCCACTGCTGCTGCATTGGCGATTGACGATTTCCTCACTTGAAAATCTCTCCTTTCGCCGAAAATTCAACAATCCCACGATGGCGGGTGTCGAAACACGGATGGAAATTCTTTTAGAAAACCATCACCGCCGTTGGGGCTCTTGGTTTGTACAAGTACACGACCGAATTCGAAAAGTCAATCAAGGCTCCACAGCAGATGCCTCCGAAATTCAACTGGCCGTGCCATTCGTATTTGCTAGCTCGGTCGCCAAAATCCCCTTCACCTGGGACATCGCTCAACGGGGCATCTATGAAATGGGCCCGTTGTATATCGAATCACGATTTCCGTTTGGCCTAGTTCGCGCTCGACGTACATTACGTGAACGAGAATCGATTATCGTTTGTCCGCAACTCGGGAGACTAACGCCACAGTGGCGGCGCGTGATTGAATCAGATCATCATGGACTCAGCGGGAGTTTTAGTCGCCAAGGTCGCAGTGAAGGTGATTACTATGCTATGCGCCAATGGCGCAGCGGCGATAGCACTCGCTGGATTCACTGGCGAACAACGGCTCGCTTAGGGGAACTGATGGTCCGACAATACGAACAACAACGAGATCGTGCCGTTGGTATTGTTCTCGATCTATCCGAGCTCACCGCTGAAATACAAAACGCCGATTTGAATCAGCAAAACCATCACGCCGTGGTAATCGAGATTGCTGTCAGTATGGTTGCGACAATCGTCAACGACTTGTGCTCACGCAATGGCAGCCATTTCAGTTTGACGATCGCTGGTACAACCGCCAGCCATTTTTCAGCAACGCCATCTCAGAATGTAACTCGTGCAGTTCTGGAAAGCTTGGCCGTTGTTAATCCGGGCAATGGTGAAGCACTCCGAGATAGTTTCCAGTGGTTGAGCCACGAAGGGCAACAAGGAATGACCGTTGTGATCGTGAGTACGCGTAGTAAACAACAGGCAATCACTCAACTCGATCAAATCAATAATTCAGCAACCAACGTGACTCAACAAGACTGGTCACTGCAAGATGCACTATGGATTGATTGTCAAAATCACCTTGAAGTTGACCGTTTTTTTCAACCGTATGAAACCACCAACACAACATCCGCTGAACAAACGCCCCAGCAAAATGACGAACAAGGAGACGCATTGAAGCAGCCGGCGCATGTCGAAGCCGAGATGAGCCGCGCAACTGAGGAGGCCAGTCATTAGATGAAAGTTGAACGTTATCTACAAATCTGTACTGCTGCGGTGGCTGTCATTGGCTCGCTACTGTTAGGCATTGGGGAACGAGCACCCGAACTTCCGTTAATGATGCTAATGGCAGCTCTAACATCTGTCATATTCACTGACATTTTAGGTTGGTTACGTCTACCGAAGATCATCGCCAACATCTTTATGATTTTTATCGCGGTAATAGCCTTTAGTGATTTCTTCAATTCCACGAGCCAGTTGCAACTCTATGCCGTAGCAAACCTTTTGGTCTATGTCCAAATCGTGATCCTGTTTCAGCAAAAAACCGCGCGGTTGTATGGACATTTGGCTGTATTTAGTTTGTTGCAAGTTGTCGTTGCATCCTTGCTTAACGTGGGAGTGATATTCGGAGCATTACTTTTTGTCTATCTCGTATTCGCATTTTTGGCACTGTCACTTTTCAATGTCTACCGCCAAATCTCCGTTATGGAAAAAGCAAACCATCAATCCACATTGCTCAGCGCCCAATCGGCCACGACCAACACTCAATCTAGTGAATGGGCATTTCTCATGCGGGACCGTCCTCGAGGCCGCACCGGCATAGGGCTACGATCCGTTGGTGATCAAACTATTGCAACTGGTTTCTTCAGATACATTATTGGTATTGGCATGATCGTCATGGTTTTTACGATGGTCTTCTTTTATTGCATACCCAGGACCGGGAATTCAGCTTGGCACCATCCCGGGCTTTCTAGCGCTGGTCGCACCGGCATGACACGTGAGATTACCTTAGGGCAAGTCGGTCAGATACTAGCAGACGACCGACTTGCTTTACGAGTTTCGTTTACGGACGAAAAAATCAACGAGCCTTATGAAGTCGCTGGAGATCCGTACTTAAGTGGCACGGTATTAACGCGTTATGTTCCTAAACGCGGCAGTGCCAACTGGTTACCCACAGGTTTAGCCGTGGGATCAACAGCATTGACATTAGAATCAGTCCGAAACATTCCGCTAGGACACGATCTAGTGCGACAAGACATCACTGTCGAAGTGGTTCACAATCCCAAATCGGTATTTGGAGATCCGTTGTTGCCCGCGGTCTATCCGATTTACGCCGCTCGCAACACACCCGAGCAAGTTCGATATGACCCTTTTTCAAGACAATTATTTCTGAACGTCGGCCCCGGAAAAACCATTGTTGATCAGTATCGATACAGCGTTGTGACGACGGCATTTTCAAAACAAAATCAACAAACCGTTACCCCCGTTTATGCGTTCGACCGCCGCTCTCAGGACACACTGCGCCGCAAAATACGGGCAGCGTTGGAGTTACCCGCTGAAGTCCAAAGCTTAACGGAGTTTACTCGTGACCTCCTCATACAACGACGTGTTGACACTTCAAGTTCGATTCTCATAGCTCGCGATCTAGAAAACTACCTTACCAGTCAGGAGCTTTTCACTTATTCATTAAGTCAGTTTGGTATTGAACGTGACCTAACAATCGATCCGGTGCTGGATTTTGTGATGAACCATCGAACCGGACATTGTGAGTATTTTGCCAGCGCACTGGCATTGATGCTACGAAGCCAAGGAATTCCAGCACGGATTGTTATTGGCTATCATGGAGGTGAGTACAACAAAATCGGTGAACATTTCAAGTTCCGAAATAGCGATGCTCATGCTTGGGTGGAAATGTTCATACCACCAGAAACTTTGCCCGCTTTAGACGTCGTCATAGAGTCGACAGGTCTTGCTGGGGCTTGGGTACTGTTAGATCCCACTCCCAGTCGAGATGAGCAACTGGAACGAACACTGTATGACGAAGTTGTCGATTCATTCGAATATGCTCAGTTACTGTGGGATAATTATGTGTTGACAATGGATCCCCAACAACAAGAAGAAGCGCTAAGAAAACTGGGGATCAATAACATCGGCGCGAAAGACCTTGGCGTATCGACGCGCTTGCTCAAATCCATTGGAATTGATTTTGATCAAGGACTGTTGCGGTCATTAGCCAAACCTCAATCACTGCTGATATTCTTACTTGTCATCAGTTTACTGCTGGGAGCAGGGCGTTGGATCAAGCTGATTCGTTGGGGAGGACTGCTACGATTCGCCCGACCTCGTAACACGCGATTGCGAACTCAACAAGCGTCCGTCATGTTCTACCGCCGCATGGAAAAGTTCTTTACCCGCCGCGGTCAGCCGCGGTATGCGTCTCAGACGCAACGTGAATATGCGATTGAATTAACACAGTGGCTTTGCGAGTCAGAGCAGGAATCAGATATCGTTAAAATTCCCAACCAAGTTGTAGATCTATTTTATGCTGTTCGTTTCGGCGATAGCGACGTCAGCCCTGAACAACTACTGGTCGTGGAAAATTGCTTAAGCAGTTTAAGTCACCGTGTACGTAAAAATCCAAAACGGCTGACTTAGGTAGCGCAGACCACCTATAATTAAAATAGTAACCAACACGGTAAAGACCGCGACAGAACGCCATGACTATTTCCGATTCTGATTCCTTCAACCTCGTCCCCATGACGGGGCCTGCTGCGCAAGCGGATCCGACAAGCATGGCATTTTTCTCACTCGGCGCAGACACGCCATTGCCCTCACCTGAATTGCATCCGCGGATTTCGTATCCCACAGTGGGCGAAATACAACCTGATCCCATTGAAGCAATTAATCCAGAAACAGTCGCTGTTAACCCAAACCAACCGATGCGAATCGGCAATGTTTGGTTAGATGGCGATACCTTGATGTCTAGTTGCCCCGAATGCGGTTCGCCGATCACTATTCGACATTGGTTAATGGTGGCAGATTGTTGGAACTGTCAAACGGCCGTCTTGCTTTCAGCAGATCATGAAGCGGCGATCGAACAATTGCTACGCAAAACATCGCGGCAGACAGTGACAACACCGACTGCGGCGCCACAAACTGAACCACTCATTGCTAAACCAAAACCGGTTCTTCCCTATTTTCCAGCGGGTCGCAAAACCGAAGCACACGACCGCATTCGCACGACTGTGGTACATGAGCAGCCATTATTGTGGATTCGACGGGCGTTCAATCAACTGCCAGCGTGGATTGTTAGCTTGTTGGCACATGTCCTACTACTAATTTTACTAGGACTGCTCTCTGACACGGACGACCAGGGAGATGCCTACATCACGCTTTCCGTTGTCGTCGGCGAAAAAGGAGGTGGCGTAACGACCAATCTTACACCTGATGCGGAAACGAACTATGATCTTCCACCACCTGACAACATCGACCCGAACAATCCGTTGGCGATGGAAAAGGTAGAGCAAGATCGAGAAATAGCCGAAGAGCTGCAACAAGATTTTGACACCAACAATCCTAACCTTCCCGATATCGATTCCGTCAAAAGACGCATCAACGAAGCTACGGGTACAAATAAGACAATCTTAGCGCGCGATCCTCGAGTTCGAAAACAAATCGTATCGCGCGAAGGTGGCACCTCGGCGACCGAGGCGGCTGTTGCCCGTGGTTTGGCCTGGCTCGCAAAACATCAAGCGCCCAACGGTAATTGGAGTTTGCACAAATTCAATGAAAGTCCTGGGTGCACATGTGAGAATCGAGGGCAAGTTATTAGTGACATGGGTGCTACAGCACTGGCATTGCTGCCGTTTTTGGGAGCTGGGCAAACACATATTGTTGGCATCTACAAAGACCATGTTCGGGAGGGAATTAATTACTTGCTAGACAATCAAATACGTGACGGTGATTTGAGTTTTGGAGCAAGAGGAAATACGAGAATGTATACGCATGGGCAGGCGACAATTGTGCTGTGTGAGGCGTTGATGATGACAGGGGATCGTCGTCTGCGGAATCCAGCTCAAGAAGCTGTTAATTTTATTGTAAAGTCACAACACTCTGCCGGTGGCTGGAGATATAACCCTGGGCAGTCTGGGGACACAAGTGTTGTTGGCTGGCAAGTGATGGCATTGCAATCAGCCCACGCTGCAGGTTTGATTGTTCCTAGTCAAACGTTGAACAAAGCGAATCAATATTTGAATCGAGCTCAAACTTCTAATTCTCTGTATGGATACCAGCCCGGTGGCGCAGCAACCTATGTAATGACAGCCGAGGCGCTGCTATGTCGTTTTTACCTAGGTTACAACCAAAAATCACCTGGCGTTGAATATGGCATCAACTATCTTGTAAGAAATCACCTGCCTGCGAAACCTCCATTTAACATGTATTACATGTACTATGGAACTCAATTGATGCACCACTACGGCGGGCAGCCGTGGAAAACATGGAACGCTCAAATGCGAGACCTGCTAATCGCATCGCAAAAAACCAAAGGGCACCGTGCTGGCAGTTGGACCCCAGTTGAATCTCACGATCGCGCCGGTGGCCGCCTTTACACCACCGCCATGGCCATTTGCTGCCTCGAAGTCTATTACCGGCACTTACCAATCTTCCGCAAGTTAGAGATTCAGTAAGGACCCTACGGGTTTCCCAAATTAATATTCTTCTGCGGCTTCTTCGGCGCATTGACATCCGGTTTCGCTGCCGCATTGGGTGCCACTTGAAGTTGATCCACTGGAACGGCATTTCCAGAGCGTGCGCTGATGTCGACCATCATGTAGCCGGACCAAAAGAATGGATGTGACGTTTTCGTTGGCTGGCCCTCGTCGCGGATGCGAGGTTCCGTACCGACTGCGGATTCACCGGCCCGAACTTTATTGACTGCGCTACGCCACGCCTGTTCCGCTCCTTGAGTCCGAGCCTTTTCTAAAAACTCTCCCATCATCACATAAGTCGAAGCTCCGCCCGTTCGCCAACGACTCAAAACAACAGTTCGTGAACCACTTGCCATCAAACCACACGTCGCCAAAAATAAATCGTTTCCGGTTGCATGTCGCTTTAGTCCCGATTCTGCGCCAGTCTTGAATCCGGGCAAACAGACCACTTCACATTGCCCCCAAGGTAACCGCATCCAATCACCGAGGGTACTTCCTGCGGTTTTCGGTAAAATCGACCACCCATAACCTCCATTGCCGGTTTGCACCATATCTTGCAGCACAACTAAACGATCTGCCATTCCAGCGACATGGACTCCTGCGCCAGGTAATGGAGTGGCTAAAATTTCCGCAGCAGGCACAAACTTCTTGAATTCTGCGATGCGCGCCGCCCGCGCGGGTTCGTCATCTCGCAAATGAAAAGGTCCGTCCATAATCGCTGTTCGGTTCAGTGGACGTTGATTGCGACCGTCGCCTAGTGACAAGGAAACAGTCGGACTATAGCGAAAGGAATAAGACTCAATAAGCGGCTTTTCATTTAATGGTAATAATTCGAAAGGCACATACCACAACACACCATCCGGCACGATCACCACGCGTTGAATATCAGCAAACGGATTCTCCGTCGCATCACCAAACAACGATGCTGCCAATTTGGTGGCCGCCTCTTTCCATGTATCATCGGCCAACGTTGCCGTTGTTAATTCTCCATTGCCATCAAAATGCCCCATTGCCCGTAACAATGTTTGTAATTGATTCTGTACTTTCGCAGGTGATCCAACACGCCATGTTAGATATTTTTTATTGGACAACATAAAGGCGTGCAATGCTCGGCTCGTTGCGAAAAATGAAATCACGGCTTCATCCGCCGCTAGTTGAGTCCGTAGCTTCTTGACACTAAACAACGGCGGGAAACTAAACTCCGCGGGATTGGGTTCTAACGCCATTCGCCTCAATAGCAGTTCCTGAGCAACCGTACCTTGGGCCAAAATGGGGAAGCCCTGTTTTTGCAACGCTTGTTGGTCCGCCTGTTCTGGGCTCAATGGCAAATCAGCCAATTGCTTCTTTACGTTATTCAGGGTAACGCGGTTTTGTTGATATTTTGGATAGGCTGCTAATAGTTGTTGCCGCTGTTGCAAGGCAGTTGCTGATAACGATTTTTCGGGACCTTCCAATATCCAGCGTAGACTTAATACGCGTCCCCCCATGGGCAATGATTTGTAGAATCGATGTCGACGAATACGGTCAGTAATCTCAACGGCACGCTCTACTTCACGGCGATTCAGTGCCAATTCAAACCACCGGTGCATCACCGGTTCATGATTGGTTAACAAGTATTTCAGCGAATCACGAGGTGCGTACATCCAATCCAACTTTACCGGGTCGCGCAATACCCGTTCAAACAATAAGTCAGCTGTACGCTCAGTCACGCTTCCGTTTCGATACAATGCATCGGCATGTTCAATTTGCAATAGCCAAGCGGAAGCGTCTTTTTGAAACACCATCAATTTGGCCATCGATTGCTCGCCCGCGACTAAATTACCTGTCTGAAATTCCGCCAACGTGTTGACGAATTGCAATCTCGCTCCTATTTCACCATTGATCATCTCAGCTCGAAGAGCAATGCCACGAGCCTTATTGATCATCGATTTGGCATTGGCGGCATCTGCTTGCCGCACGTAATTCTCTGCCGCGGAAACATAGACGGATGCCGACAACCAATCTGATTCTAACCGTGCATATTCAGCAACTTGAACCAATGGACGATAAAGTCCCGGCTGGCCAGCGGCTACGTGATTCAAAACTCCCCAACGCATCGCTTCTTCAACAATGTCATTGGATTGGTAAAAAGCCGCACTGAGGGAAGCTTCAAAAAAACTTTGAGCAGCAGCGGCGTGTTGTTGCTGTTCAAATGCCATTTTTCCAAGCTCTAACAGAATGAGTCCGGTAAGCTCGTGGTCTCGTCCCCCAATTGAAATAGCACTTTGCAATTCAGCGACGGCAGCCGGCGTCTGGCCGGCGGAATATTTTACTAGCCCCAACATTAAACTAATCCAGCCTTGCGACCAATGATTGGCGGGAGCCGGCCGCAATTCTAATGCTCCTAATATCCGCTGGGTCAGAGGCGAGTAGCGACAAGTCAATCCAAGGATTTCAGTTCGCCGGCGAATCGCTAACGCTGTGCAACGGACAATTTCTCGAGCATGCATCGGTGTCAGCATTGCTGGTTGAACCGTACCGCCTTGCTGGAGGACTGCAAAATTATTCAAGTTACCACGGAAAATGGACACGGTATCGGGTGTCTTACCCCGTGTCATCTGCCGTGTCGACGGACCCCACGTGACTTTCCGTGTCGATCGATAACTTTGAGATAGAACGTTCGGAATATATAAACGCATGATCCACTGTTGATTTGCTACAAATATATTCAACGCTTGATCATACTGCTGTAGTGCCTGTCGTGCCTGACCCATCTGATAAAAGCACTCACCCAACATGGCATGGTGACAAATTGAATCAATCCACTCACCGTCAGTACTTTTTACTCGACTCGTTCGGTTAAATGCAGTCGCCGCCGTACGAAATTCGCCTTCGTTAAAAGCACTCATCGCCAGCCAATAATCATTACGCGGATATCCGGAACTGCCTTGCCCATAACACGTGTGAGTCCAGGACACGAAGATGATCACCAATAGACATGAACACATGAAGCGAGTCGGTGTTTTGCTAGATTCCAATAGTTTCTTTAACCAGCTGACCCTGTTTACCATCGTCTGCTCCCTGTGCCATTACTATCCATGATGGATACGTCTGTATACGTTATCGGCCTGTTTATGAATTTCAAAACAACACGCTTATCAATGATACGAACTGTTAGCAGGTAAATGCGAGTCTTTTAAGAAACAAATTCAATATGGCTTTGCCTACCTTCCCCACAGGTCCTATATACGCACATATAGTTCGGGGAGCTACTGCCCAAGCAAACAGCTTATTTATTGTAATTAGGACAATTAATCCAAAGATAATGACAATCGTAGACGATTTGAAGTTTCGTTAAGTCAAGGAACCCATTTTCTCACGTTTGAATTCATGGAAAAGACAGAAAGCATGTCAAATAAAAAGCAACGCTTCGCATTACGTCTATGCACTGTATTAGCGATCACTGGACTCGGATTATTAACTGGTTGTCAAAGTCAAATTGGTGGACAAACGCTCCCCAGTCCACACTACCTCACAGACGACGTTCAATACTTTGCTCCGACAAGCGAAATGAAACTGCAACGAGAAGCTGCAGTGATGCAAGAATACAACGCCCAGCGGAAACAAAACAGCAACTAGTGTAGGTGGTTCCCCCCCTCGCACTATCTCCGACCTCGGTAATAGCTCAATCGGCGAACTATTGCCGAGGTTTTGCTGCGCAGCGTGTCAGCTTTACCGCGGCGGATCATCCGCGGTTTCTTCTCTTAGAAACGGCCGTCTACGACCCTAGAACTTCATGCAAGTGAAAATGATATTTACCGAGTTCCCCTCCATAGTTCCCGGCTCCTATTTGCAGAATGTGATCTCCAGCAACCGCTCGTGCAGCTGCTGCCATCCCATTCGCAACCGCTTCTTCGTCCACTCCATCCACAACAATCTCATAAGCAGCGACTGTCTCATCCAATAACTTTGATTCAACACGTCCTCGCAGCGTCGGACAATATGCTTCGGCTGTGGAAGCCGGCAGAGCTTTATAGATTGAACCGACTTTACTACCACTGCGAGCCACACCTCCTGGGAATGGGGCAATCACACCTGAGCAAGCGGCAACAGCTTCAGCACCTCGGCGAGCGGCCGCCAGCGCCGCAGTCTTGCAGGAACTCTGGAGAATGATATTTCCACCACCAATTCCTCGACCGACATTCAAGGTGTCTTGAACCAAGAACTCGCCATCCATGACCGGAATGCGCCAATAGCGTCGATCGGCGACCATTTTCGCTTTTTGAAATCCATCGCCAAAAAACCGTATTTTTTTTCCTAAGCCAATTCGCACTTCTGAATCTGGATTGCCGTCATAAACTGCTGTCGATGGACATGTCATGACACATTGCCCAACTCGGTTCGGTACTGCTTTCTGTAGTGCATCAGCCGAGAAGCCAAAGACCAGTACCTCGACACCAATCCGTCCATCAGGCGTGTCAACCGGATCAAGTCGAGAGGAAATACCGGTTTCAGCATCACAGGAAATTACCGAAGCGCTGTATCCTGTCACTTCGTTTAGAGCTGCATTGAGCCAGTATTCATCTGCGGCCGTAATAATCAAACTAACAAAATGCATTGGAAATGCTTCGGCAAATGTTTCTTGAATTTCCGTTTCACCTATCTTCACGTAAGTAGTCTCCAATTCAAACTAATACTATCCCCAGCTAACAACATCTTCATAATGACTCGCATCGGGGACCTTGCCAAGTGCAATCGATAGCAGCAAGTTTTCGCCTGCATCTCCTCTTAATATGCGTATATACTTTAGATGTCGCATCACGCAAAAACAGATTGAGCCAATAATACATCACAACTAGTAACAGAAAGGTCTTTTCAACGTGGCGGAGCAATTCGATCCTTATCGAAAATGGCTTGGTATTCCCGACCAACCACAGCATCCTCATCATTATCAATTACTGGGTCTTGTGCTTTTTGAGGATGATCCCGACGTCATTGAAAATGCGGCAAACAGGCAGATGACCCACGTCCGATCATTTCAAACCGGCCAATACGCAAGTTATTCTCAGGACTTATTAAATGAAATTGCAAAAGCCAAAATCTGCTTATTGCAACCAGACTCAAAAGCGAGCTACGACTTACAACTACAAACCAAATTAAATGCCACTACGCCCCATCCAGGGATAGATCCCATGACACCTGTTGCCGCAACAGCCATTCCAGTCGCTGTCGCAGCTAACGCTGAAGTGGCGACGCCTGTTAGAGCAGCCGTATCGACTGAACAAGCAACACCTGTGCGCCCAGACAACCCGTTAAAAGAGTTATCTCGCCAAGTAAAAATCGGACCTACCGCCGTGTCCCACCGAGCGCGCAGGCGGAAATCTAATGCTGGGTTGCCGTGGCTGATGGCCTTAGGTGCACTTGTCGGCGTAGGGCTCCTTGCCGCAGTTCTCATGTTCCTATTAAATCCAAGCGAAGCTGTCTCCAATCCAAGCGAAGCTGTCTCCAATCCGAGCGAAGCTGTGCCTAAATAGCATTCACACTCTCAAACGGGGATTTTCTGATATGACCAAACTTCGTATTTTGCTTACCGATGTGGCTTGGCCCGATACAAATATTGAACAATCGCTGTGCACAAATGCCGATTGCGAACTTATTATAGCGGCAAGTACGGATGAATCAACATTAACGAAACTGGCTGAAAACGCAGATGCAATTGTCACCTGTTGGGCCGAAGTAACCGCAGGAGTGATTGCTGCAACTCGAGGACGTTGCCAAGTAGTCAGTCGTTTAGGAATCGGGCTCGATAATATCGACGTGAACTACTGTACACAACATCAAATCCCCGTCACCAACATTCCTGATTACTGTTTACAGGAGGTTGCTGAACATACCCTCGCATCCATTTTCACTTTGGGCCGACAACTTGGCACATTTCACTTACGAACAAAAAACAATGACTATCAGCGAGAGGTTGAGCCACCGATTCGCCGTATTCACGGCCAAACGCTAGGCATCATTGGACTGGGCAATATAGGGCAACGAGTTGCATCGCTAGCAAATGCCGTTGGGCTAAACGTCATCGGAACTCGCCGTAACATGACGCAAGCGATCGCCGGCGTCCGACTCACAAACTTCGCTGAGGTGATTAACATCAGCGACTTCATTTCGCTACATCTGCCACTCACACCGGATACCCAGCACATGTTAGGGGAGCCTCAATTCGCAGTGATGAAGGATAGTGCCTTTCTAATTAACACCGCCCGCGGAGGCCTCGTCGACCACGCCGCGCTAGCCGCTGCACTTGAGAGCAAGCAGATTGCCGGTGCTGCCTTAGATGTACAGGACCCCGAACCTCCCAATCTAACAATCCCGCCTTACAATGACCCACGCGTAATTGTTACACCTCATACGGCATTTATTTCTGAAGAATCCATCACCGACCTCCGCACTCGCTGTTTTGAAAACACACTCAGGATCTTATCCGGCAGCCCAGGCAAATACGTCGTTAATCTCTAAACATCACCAACGACCACTGGTGGTTAAATTCGTGTTACTTTGTGACCCAGCAGACATAGACCCATCAGCACAAATCACGTTCTCGCATTGCCATTGTGACGCATTACATAGAAACAAACGTGAAAATCCGTTATCCTAATAGATAGATGTTTGCCTGTTTAAACCTCTAAATTATTCAACCAAAATGCGTTTTCACCATCTCATTACAATCCTCATTTTTAATCTGCTAGCGATATCAATCGTGGCCGAGGATGATATTGACTATGTTCGGCAAATCAAGCCATTGTTGATTGAGCATTGTGCGGATTGTCATAACGCCGACCTGCAGGAATCCGGTTATCGTGTTGATGTCGGCGCTTTACTTGTTCGAGGCGGTGATCGCGGATCTACAGTCATCGCTGGCAAGCCAAACGACAGCTTACTAATAACGGCACTTCGTGGTACCAGCAAAATACCTCAAATGCCACTCGATCTAGAACCGCTTTCCACACAACAGATCGACCTCATTGCTAAATGGGTTGAACAAGGGGCTAAGCTCCCGGATGCGGAATTAGTTGATCCTACGGCTCGACGACAAAGCGACCACTGGGCCTTTCAACCGATTGTTCGGCCGACGTTACCATCACCGAAAAACAAGCAGCTAGCACATAATCCCATTGATTTATTTATCCTTGCTAAGCTCCGAGACGAAGGTCTCGAGCCATCCCCGGCAGCTGACCGTAACACACTAGTGCGCAGACTTTATCTCGACTTGCTCGGTATTCCACCAACGATTGAACAAATAAACAAATTTGTCAACAACAACAATCCAGCGGCCTATGAAGAACTCGTTGACGAAATCCTAGCTTCACCTCGCTATGGTGAACGTTGGGGACGCCATTGGCTGGATCTCGCCCGTTATGCCGATTCCAATGGCTTTACCGTCGACGGATCACGTGAGATTTGGAAGTATCGTGAGTGGGTAATTCATGCTCTCAATCAAGACATGCCCTTTGACCAATTCACGACCGAACAGATGGCGGGTGACTTGCTTCCAGATCATACCACGGAGCAGTTGATTGCCACTGGTTTCCATCGCAACACACTTATTAATCAAGAGGGCGGCACGAGCGACGAACAGTTTCGGGTAGAGGCAGTGGTTGACCGAGTGAACACGACTAGCGCCGTTTACTTAGGGCTTACCGTTGGGTGTGCTCAATGTCACCAGCACAAGTTTGACCCCATTTCTCAGCGCGATTTCTATGAGCTGTATGCGATTTTCAACAATTGCGAAGACAACAACGATGCTGCTGGTTCTGGGCCAATCATCAAAGTCCCCTCACAACGCCAAATAGAACTTGGTAAAAGTCTGCAAACGCAATTAACCACGGCGGAAACGCCATTGGCGCAGCATGACAAACAATTCGCAGCAGGTTTTAGCGAATGGAAAGAGACGCTTGCCCAAGTTGATGCAATTCACTGGAGTACACTTCAACCTGAATCATGGACGACTGCTAACGGGGCGCTGCTAAACATCGTCAATGAAAATCAATTGCTAGTAGACTTTAGTATTCCTGCCAATGACACCTATACGGTGCATTATTCGGCAGCGCCACAACGCATTACCGCAATACGACTAGAACCCAAGACACACAGTAACCTTCCCCAAGGTGGACCTGGGCGAGCTAGTAACGGAAATTTCGTACTCTCGGAATTCAAGGCATATTTGACAACCGCAGAAGGAACGCGAAAAGAACTGCCAATTGCCCGCGCCATCGCCGATCATTCTCAAGATGGTTTTCCAATTTATCACGCCATTGACAAGAAAGACGGAACTGGCTGGGCAATCAATGTGAATTCCGGCAACGCCAATGTAAACCGCGAGGCTACTTTCTTTCTCACAGAACCTATCGATATATCAGCAACCGATAAGTTAACTATCGAATTAGAACACGCAATTAACGACAAATACCTCATCGGTTGCTTTGCCCTGTCGACCACTTCCGCCAACACTTCATTACTACAAGTCCCCGCTAGTATTCAACAACTCGTGAAGAAAGAACAACGGACGAAGGACGAAGATCAACAAATCGACAAGGCATACAAACAAACCGACCTCTCACGAACATCGCTGGTTAAGGTCGTCGATAGCATTAAAGCCAAACTCAACGCTCACAAGAAATCGATTCCTTCCACAATGATCCTGCGTGAACTTGAAAAATCTCGCACCACACATATTCAAATTCGCGGGGATTATTTACGTACGGGCGCAGTTGTTCAACCCGCCGTACCAGCTGTGTTACCGTCAATCACCTTAGACGACCGCGCTATCAACCGCTTAGATTTTGCACAATGGCTTACCAACGATGACAACCCGTTGACCGCCCGCGTCACCGTCAATCGATATTGGCAACGGTTCTTTGGCTTGGGAATTGTAGAAACTGAAAATGATTTTGGAACACAGGGCTCTGCACCCTCACACCCTGCATTACTTGATTGGCTTGCCAGCGAATTCCGTGATAACCATTGGGGCATAAAATCACTACATCGATTGATCGTCACCTCGGCCACCTACCAACAAACTTCGATATTCTCCGCGGAACTCATTACCAGAGATCCGCGCAATCGGTTGCTGGCGCGACAATCAAGAATCCGCTTAGAAGCAGAGGCTATTCGAGATTCAAGTATCCAGTCTGCCGGAGTCCTTTCCACCAAGATTGGGGGTCGGGGAGTTTATCCGCCTCAACCTGCCGGAATTTACGTACTAACTCAACAGAAGAAAGCGTGGCCTGAAAGCCAAGGCAATGACCGCTTCCGTCGTGGTATGTATATTTTCTTTTGGCGCTCCAGCCCCTATCCATTAATGCCGACATTTGATGCACCTGAAGCAAGTGTAACGTGTACGCGTCGCTCCCGATCCAACACACCATTGCAAGCATTAACGCTGGCAAATGACCGATCGTTTTTTGAATTCGCGCAATTGCTAGCTGAGAAAATTCTACAATCTGACGCAACATCTGATACCGACCGGATTCGACTGGCGATGCAGCGAACGCTAGCCCGCAATCCAACCCCATTTGAACAAACCCGTTTACAAGCATTCATAGACGCTCAAAAAACTTGGTATGCCAAGAATCCACAGCACGCAAAGACAGTTGCACCCGATTTTCTTCCGGCCGATTGGGAACGATCAGATGCCGCTGCTTGGACAGCACTGTCTCGTGTTCTCTTAAACCTAGATGAATTTATTACTCGCGAGTAACCACTGTTATGAATTTAAACTCCCGCAACCAGCAAAACCACCTTGGCGTGCGTCAGCAAACTCGTCGCCATTTTTTTGGTAGCGCTGGAGTTAATCTCGGATCGCTCGGTCTAGCTTCCTTGCTGCTTGGCGACGATCTACAGGCCCAGTCCGCCCCCGCAACATCTACTAGCGAACCACACTTTACGCCCAAAGCCAAGCGTGTCATTCATTTGTTTATGGCTGGAGGTCCAAGTCAACTCGATTTATTTGACTACAAACCAAAACTACAAGAGATGCATGGGCAGGTCATTCCTGAATCTTACGTCGAAGGAAAGAATTTTGCATTCATTAAGAAGGACGCCACACTATTAGGCACCCAGCGTAAATTTAGACGCTACGGGCAATCTGGACTTGAAATATCCGAACTGTTACCCCATCTTGGCAAGCATGCCGACGATATCGCTGTCATTCGCTCTATGAAAACCGAAGTGTTTAATCATGGGCCAGCAAAATTGTTTACCAACACGGGTTTTCAACGATTTGGCAGACCCTCAATGGGCGCTTGGGTCACATATGGAATCGGGTCCGAATCAAAAGATCTACCTGGATTTTTAGTGATGCACTCGGGTCCTCGTGGGCCGCGTGGCGGTACGCCATTGTGGGGAAGCGGGTTTCTGCCGACCACGTATCAAGGCGTGCCGTTATTAAACAATGCGGATCCCATTCTGAATCTATCCACGCCCGCTGGAATTGAGTCGCAGGGCCAGGCGGAATTCATCGATGCCGTCAGCGACCTAAACAACGCTAGGCTACAACAAGTCGGGGACCCTGAAATTGCCACGCGTATCGCCACGTATGAAATGGCCTATCGCATGCAAAGCAGTGCACCCGAGCTAATGGACCTTAAGAGCGAAACGCAAGAAACACTCACTGCCTACGGGATTACCGATCCCGCTAAACCCTCATTTGCTCGAAATTGCCTGCTCGCTCGGCGACTCATTGAACGTGGCACTCGATTCGTCCAATTGTTTCACACCGACTGGGACCATCACGGCAATGCCGGTACTAATCTGGGCATACCCTTGGAACAACGTTGTGCCGAAACGGACCAACCCGCCGCTGCACTAATTCAAGACCTCAAAAATCGTGGGATGCTCGAGGATACGATCGTCATGTGGGGCGGGGAATTTGGCAGAACACCACAGGGCGAACCACGTGAAAAAACCCCTGGTCGTGATCACCATATCGAAGCGTATTCGATGTGGCTCTGCGGTGGAGGAATCAAAGGTGGAGTCAGTGTCGGCCAAACAGACGAACTCGGATATTACGCGGTTGAGGATGTCGTACCTGTCCATGACCTACAGGCAACCGTACTGCATTGCCTCGGATTAGATCACAAAAAACTAACCTATCGATTTCAAGGCCGTGATTATCGACTTACCGATGTCGGTGGAAACGTCGTTACAAAAATCCTCGCCTGATCGGTAAACCAACTTACTCAGTAGATCAAATCATTGACTCGAACATTCTGACTGCCCGTTATCGATTCCAAGCAAACACTTATGACAACAACCAATCCATTAAAACGAAGCCAAACAATGCGAGCCACTTTCGCCGCAGTATTCCTATGCGCTGCGTACTGTAGCATTTGTCCTACGGTAGTCGGCCAGAACGCATCCAAACCCACTGCAAAAGAAATCGAGTTTTTTGAATCCAAGGTTCGACCGTTGTTAGTTAAGCATTGTTATGAATGTCACAGTGCCAAGGCTAAGGAACCCAAAGGGGGTTTACGGGTAGATGGACGAGCGTTCTTGCTAGCCGGCGGTGATACGGGTCCGGCAATTGAACCGGGCAATCAAGACAGCCTGTTACTCGATGCCATCGGGTATGGAGACATTTATCAAATGCCTCCCAAAACAAAATTACCCCAGCCAGAGATCAATGTTTTTAAACAGTGGGTCAAAATGGGAGCTCCTTGGCCGGTTGAAGAAACCGTTGCTACAACGACCGCCAATAATTTTGACCTCCAACAACGAGCATCAAGTCATTGGGTTTGGACAGGTCCTCGGCAACCACGCCTACCAAGAGTCAAAAATAAAAGTTGGCCTCAACAAGAACTCGATCATTTCATCCTGGAAAAACTCGAAGACCATGACCTGCAACCCAACCTGCAGACAAGTCGGGCAACGTTAATCCGCCGAGCGTACTTTGACGTCATTGGATTACCGCCAACGCCCGCCGAAGTCGCTGCGTTTGTTGAAAACCCCGAACCGTTCGATATTGCCTTTCGTCAAGTTGTCGATCAATTACTAGCCTCCAAGCATTTTGGTGAACGCTGGGCACGACACTGGATGGATCTCGTTCGTTATGGAGAATCCTACGGACACGAATTCGACTATACGATTCCCCATGCCTACAAGTATCGTGACTATCTTATTCGGGCGATCAATGAAGATGTTCCCTATGACCAGTTTATTACGGAACAAATCGCCGGAGATCTTATGCCAGCGCCACGCCTTGATGCAAATCAAATCAATCAGTCGCTGCAAGGTACAGGCTTCTGGTGGATGGGTGAAGCAGTCCATGCTCCCGTCGATGTCCTACAGGATGAAGCGGATCGAATTGACAATCAAATTGACGTATTGGGCAAAACTTTCCTCGGCGTAACGGTCGGCTGCGCCCGCTGTCATGATCATAAATTTGATGCCATCTCCACCAAAGACTATTACGCACTGGCCGGATTTTTGCAGAGTTCACGACGGGATATTCGTGCACTGTATCCGGCAGGAACGATCAAACCACTGGTGCAACAGATGGCACAGTTACAGATGAAGCTATCCGCCAAAGTTGCTTCCGATATTTCGCCCAACACGGTTTTAGGCGGCAAAGAATTTTCCCGGTATCTCTTAGCCGTGCGGGAAGTAAACCGACGAAAACTCCAGTATGACACGACACCTGATGAAGCCGTCGTATTTGAAGATTTTGAAAATCCTGATTATGAAGGCTGGGTTATGGAAGGTAACGCTTTTGGTGACCGTCCGATCACTAAAGAAACCCAAGCACCTTACCAGGGTGAGCAAAAAGCCCATGGTTTAGGTTGGGCCAATTCACACAATATTCGCAAGCCTGTCGGTACGAAAACTGGTGATTCCCTCAAAGGTCGTTTGCTGAGTCCCGTATTTAAAATAGACCATCGTTATCTCCATTTTCTGATCTGTGGCGGCAATCACAAAGAAAAAACCTGCGTCAATCTGATCATTGACGGAAAGCAGGTGTTCTCCCAAACTGGCTTCAATAAAAACGAATTCTCACCGATACACTGGGATCTCGAACCCTATCAGGGAAAGATGGCACAGATTGTCGTTGTCGATGAGCAAGAGGGAAGTTGGGGAAATATCGGCATCGATCACATTCTCTTTAGCCCTCACGAAAATCTGTCGACAAAAAATAGCCCTGAGGCTCAAACAAAAGTAATCGCCGAAGTCGCTGCAGAATTCAAGGTAGCTGCTGACAAATTACAATTGTGGTTTTCGGCAATCATCTCCAAGGAAACAGACCCCGTCCAGCATCCGCTACACATCTGGCGAAAGACAATAGACGTCCCCACAAAAAATCTTAACGGCCAATTGCAGGCCGCTAAAAAACAGAGTCTGGATGGACTCCAAAAGACCGCTGACATGTTGTCAAACAGTCCACAGTTGGATGGCTTTGAGCAGTGGGCGACTCAGTGGTATATCCAGGGAGAATCGTTTCCGATCAAGCCGACACCCTCCGGCACGCTAGATCTGCGTGGAGAAGTGATTCAATTATTTAGAACCGGCAGCATCCACTCGGGGCAGTTATCCAATAAGCTACAGGGCTCGTTCCGCAGTCCAACATTCGAATTAAATCATAATGCCATTCAAATGAAGCTCCGAGGTAACGGCGTGGAATCACGACTAATCATCGATGGATTCTTCCTGTATCGTTTCAACGCTCTGCTGTTCCGGGGATTTTCCACGACGGCAAATTCACCTGATGCTTCGCGCTGGCACCGTCTCCAAGGTGATGTCAGCCGCTATCAGGGACATACCGGCTATGTTGAATTTCTCGACCAAGGCAATGGCAGCATCTGTATTGATGATATCCGCTTTACCAATGAAGGCAGTCCACCGGAAATTCCCACTCCGTTACTGCAAAATCTAATCACGCCACAACTAGACAACCACGAGGCTTTTGCACTGAGCTACGGCCGACAGTGGGAAACCGCTCTGGAAAATTGGCGTACGGCACAGCTCAATGACGAAGATGTTGACCTGATTAACTGGGCTTTTAAACACACATTGATCGAAGTGCCCGAGGACATGCTTGCCCACCTGAGCGATCAGTGGCAACAATTCCGGAAATTAGATAGTGAGATTCCAAAACATGAACACGTTCTCGTCATGGCAGATGGCAATGGTGAGAACGAGGATATCTTCATTCGCGGAAACCACAGAACGGCGGGCGAAACAGCCCCGCGGCAGTTGCTGACAGCCATCGTTGGTGAAAAGATAACGCAATCATCTGGCAGTGGGCGACTGGAATTAGCCGCCGACATTACGGATGCCAATAATCCATTGACTTCACGAGTCATGGTTAACCGGATCTGGCATCATCTGTTTGGCCGAGGCATCGTTGCTTCGACAAACAACTTTGGTGTTCTGGGACAACGACCTTCCCATCCCAAGCTGTTAGACCATCTGGCTCGTCGTTTTTCCGACGAACACCAATGGTCGGTGAAATACATGATTAAGGAAATTATGCTCAGCAGTACCTATCAGCTCAGCAGTACCCCTAATCCGAAGTATCTCGATTCGGATCCTAACAACTTCCTGCTCTATCGACAGAATATTCGCCGACTTCAAGGGGAAGCGATCCGCGACAATATCATAGCAGTTTCCGGACGTCTGGACAAAACGCTGTTTGGGCCCAGTATGCCTGTTTACCTCACCCCTTTCATGACCGGCCGCGGGCGACCCAAAACAGGCCCATTAGACGGAGCAGGACGAAGGAGTATTTATATCAGCGTGCGCAGAAATTTCATTGCTCCCCTGATGCTCGCCTTTGACACACCGGCCCCGTTCAATTCGATTGGCAGGCGAAATGTGTCCAATGTCCCTAGCCAGGCACTGATCCTGATGAATGACCCGTTCGTGATTGAACAATCTCAGGTTTGGGCTAAACGCTTGTCGGCCAATGACAAACAAACTCCCGCAGACCGGATCGATCAGATGATACGCGAAGCGTTCGGACGACCCGCTAGCAAAATCGAATTGGCAGATGCCGGCGATTTCCTTGAAATTCAACGCGAGCAATACGGTATCGCCAAGGAGAATCTCATGACCGACATTCGTCTGTGGGCAGACCTAGGACATGTCCTGATCAATTCAAAATCATTTATTTATATTGACTGAATAGGCTCCAAACATGAACTTTCCTCGCAACCGATCAGGCTCCCCCCTTTCACGAAGGCAGTGGCTGCAACGTAGTGCTTCTGGATTTGGCACGTTGGCGTTGGCCAACATGCTGACCAACGATGGGTTAGCAGTGGATGAGGGACGGCGTGACACACAAAAGCCTTTTTTACCCAGAGCCACGCATTTCCCAGCCAAAGCAAAACACATTATTTACCTTTATATGGATGGTGCTCCCTCCCACGTCGATATCTGGGATCCAAAACCACGCCTAGCAAAAGATAATGGTAAACCATTCTCGATGAAGATTGAACCGACTCAATTTAATAATATCGGCAACACACTGGCAAGTCCCTGGAAATTCCAGAACTACGGTGAAAGCGGGATTCCCTGTAGCGATTTGTTTAAACATACAGCACAGCATGTCGATAAATTTGCTGTGATTCGATCCATGACATCAAATTTTTCTGAACACACCAATGCCAATTATTTTCTGCATACCGGAATTGGAGTTCAGGGACGCCCCAGTATGGGTGCCTGGGCCGGTTATGGACTCGGGAGCGAGTGTGCCAACCTACCCGCATATGTCGTCCTCAATGGCGGTCTGACACCACCGGGGGGACTTGACAATTTCGGCAGTGGATTTTTGCCGGCAAGTTATCAAGGTAGCGTGTTTGGCGCATCGAAAGAACCGGTCGCCTATATCCAGCGGCGGGAAGCATCTGCTGTATTGCAGGAAAACAAACTGGCATTACTCAAGAAAATGGACCAGCGAGATTCCGCACGATTAAACCATGAGGATCAAATCGAATCTGCCATTGCAAATTATGAACTCGCATACCGGATGCAGAACTTTGTCCCTGAGTTGACAGACTTTGGCAATGAATCCGAAGCCATTCAAAATCTATATGGCATCCATGCCAAAACAAAAGGAACGGCGATTTACGCCCGCCAATGTTTGCTGGCCCGACGACTAGTGGAAGAGGGTGTACGTTTTATTGAACTCACCTGTCCCAATGTTTCCCACGATCGGTGGGATCAACATGGAAATCTATTTGCCGGACATACCGATAATGCCATGGCGGTGGATCAACCAATTGCAGCTCTGATTACGGATCTGGAGCAACGGGGACTGTTGGACGAAACACTAATCATCTGGTCAGCAGAATTTGGCAGGACTCCCTTCGCTCAAGGCTCCAATGGCCGTGATCATAACCCGTTTGGTTTCACACTTTGGATGTGTGGAGCCGGAATCAAAGGGGGAACGATCCATGGTGCCACCGATGAATATGGCTACAAAGCGGTTGAAAACAAACAATCGATTCACGATCTGCATGCCACCATGCTCCACCTGATGGGCATCGATCATGAACAGTTAACTTTTCGCTTCAGTGGACGTGATATGCGTCTGACCGACGTTCATGGTGAAATTATTCATGACATCTTGGCCTAGGCAATCACAAACGTCGCATCTCCCTCACGAACCATTGGGAACGTCTGCATGACGATAATTCGCCCGGTTTGTAGCGAGATAATTTCGACTATCTCGCTACCATCCATGCTGCGGACTCGCCCCAAAACATCGCCTGTCGAAACTTGATCACCAAGCCGAAAACAGGGACTTAGGACTCCATCTAAAGGTGCTGGGTTACAAATTTGCATGTGCCCAGAGCCCTCTGCGGCGTCTTCAATAGTAAACTCAATCCGACTCTCTGGTTGTTGACGTTCAATCATCCCCAGCATGCCCATGACATTCTTACATCCATCAACATAGGCAGTAACACCGTCTGGGGAACATTGCGCCGAACCTAGGTATTCAGTATAGATCGCCGGAATATTATTCTCGCAGGCAATCGACATCGAACGTCCCTTCAGTCGCCAATCTGTTCCCCACACAAATGGTAGATTAAAAGCTTGTGCCATGGCCCGACTCCCTGCCAAAGCTTGCTCGTTCGGATTCAGCGGATAACCGGCCAGTGGATACACTGCTGATCGTGTACCTCCTGTATGCATATCAATATAATAATCTGCCGAACATATTAGTTCCGTCAACTCATAGGCAACCTGTTCGGTCAGACTTCCGTCGGGATTTCCGGGACACGTACGTGCGAGATCAAGCCCATCTGCGCCCGTTCGCTGACCCAACAGAAAAGCATCTTCGTTAATCACCGGTACTAAGACGACCGTGCCTGACCGCAAATTCTCCGGTACCCAATCTAATAATTGATGCACACACTCAATGGATTCGAATTCATCACCATGCACTCCCGCTGTTATTACTAACCGCGGTCCTGCGGCGCCGCTGTCACATGACGTGACCGAAAATAAACTCATCGTATTTGCTTACCTTTTTGAATTACTACTGCGGATGTTATTAATTTTTCGGCTCTCTGATTGCCGAGGTAATCTGTCAAAACTTGATTGCCAATTTGACATCGGTTTGGCAAGGGGTGATTACTCGTTCAACAAATCCCTCAGCACCTCCACTGTGGCTTAACGCTCAGTACTGTCCTCAAAGGGAAACATCGGTCGTCGCCGATGTTGATAATCAAGCTGATCTAGATCAGCCGTTGTGGATCCCGCTGTATTGACACGTAATAGATGCTGACAAACAGGCTCGTAGGCAGCGATCGGAGCGTTGACTCCTTTGGCTATCAAAATATGAAAATCCGCAGGATCAACATCGAACGTAGTTAGTTGCTTTAAACTAAAAGGAGGTTGCCGACGGGAGGTCACCATGATGGTGATCCCAGATTCGTGTCGTAAAACCGCCGTCGCACCTTGATCACAATGCGTCGCACCGCCGTGCCGAGGTTGAGGTTCATGAAACTTACCATCATATAACCCCACTAACTTGACTTTACCACACCACGGTTCTCCATGATCATTATCCGTTTTACCACCAACTGACACGCTCAACAAATCACCAATTTCACTCTCGGACGCTTGCACCACAACCGCTGGGTCATAGATACAGACGAACATATTATGCAAACCCAGCTTGTCACATGCATGCAATAAAATGGTGCTATCGGCCGGTGAACCGCCTCCGGTATTATCACCCATATCCAATAAACAGATGGGGCCCTCGAGTTGAGCAACTTGCTCAAGTGTTGTCTTCATAGGTTCTAACTCTGCCTTAAACCCGTCGCGGTGTGTGGCGAGGAAATCGGCGAGTTCTGTGGCGCAACGCTCTGCTAAATCCAAGTCGTTATTGGTCACGACAATAAACGCTGAGCCCATTTCAGCTACATCCGCATAAGGAAACCCGAGCATGATGCTGTTTGACAAGACTCCCTCCACAGCGAGCTGCGAATCTGCTAGCTGGTAAAGTGGCAAGCATGGCGGCACGGTCGATTCT
>Ga0208879_1001183_pt1 | contig 25083 bp, 28 predicted proteins | sample Knorr_S15_td_Bot_FD_185605 | JGI IMG/M metagenome (GOLD analysis project Ga0208879, IMG submission 185605) | Marine microbial communities from Southern Atlantic Ocean transect - Knorr_S15_td_Bottom_ad_5009_LV_A (SPAdes) (version 2) | ecosystem: Environmental > Aquatic > Marine > Oceanic | place...
CAGCACCATGATTGCTCATATAAATTTTTTGATCATAAGGAGATAAAGTTAATCCTTGAGGATTTCTAACTCCTATTTGATAAATTTCTGGAAGCCAATCTTCATTGCCTTTAAACTTAGGATTATCCTTAGGAATGCTTCCATCTAAATGAATTCTAATTATGCTACCAGGATGTTTGGTTGCATCTTGAGCAATCATTCCCTGGCCTCTTTCACCAACAGATGCAAATAAATAATTATCTTTAATAGCTAGTCTTGATCCAAAATGATATCCAGATTCTATTGGGGGCTCTCCTCGAAATATATTTTTAAAATTTATTTTATTCTTATTAAATCTTCCTTTAGCAATTGATGTGCTGGATTCCAAATTTTTTCTTTTTTCAGTATAAGAAACAAATACACTTTCATCATAATACAAAATATCTAATAAACCACCCTGTCCATGTTCTAGAACTTTTAAGTTATGCTTTATATTTTTTAATTCTTGCTTTTCAATATTGATATAAATTATATTCCCTGATTTTTCTGTTATTAAAGCCTCATTTTGATTAATAAAAGATAAGCTCCATGGTGACTTAAGATTTTCCGTAATTTTAGTTAATTTAAAATCCTCTGCTTTAGCTTCTGGGCTATTCGAGGCAAAAATCAACAACAAACCCAAAACCAAGATCCCTAAAAATTTTTTCATATTAAATATAGTTTAAATTTAGCACAATAAATTAAATCGTACTATGCTACGTCATATACATTCGTAATTATTATTTGGCGTTAATTAAGATTTTTAGCTAGAAAGATAAAGTAAAAGGTTAGTGGAAGTCGGCGGAGTCATATCGAAGTATTACTTGCTTTGGTTTAATTAACCATTACTTCATGATAATTTTACTCCTGCTCCTTTTAAAAATATTGCTTTTTCATCTAGAGACCATCTTGGTTTTGCAGGAAAATCTAAACTGTCATTTATTCCAAGTTTATATTTTTCTAGTCCCACCATCGCTATCATTGCAGCATTATCACTACATAGATTTATAGGAGGAAATATTGGGTCAAATTTTTCTTTTAAACTTAAATCAATAAGTTTCTGTCTAATATTTTTGTTTGAAGCTACGCCACCAGCAATTACAAAAATATTTTTTTTAGTTTTATTATTTTTTTTGAATTCCTTAAATGCGATCTTGCTTTTTGTACATAATATTTCTTCAATTGTTTTTTGAAATGAAGCTGCAAGATTATATTTTTCTTTATCAGATTTAATTGTTTTAGAGATTTTTAAAACTGCTGTTTTTAAACCTGCAAATGACAGATTACATCCTCCTCTATTAATTATTGGTTTAGGCAAAGAGTAATAATTTTTGTCACCTAATTTTGCATATTCTTCAATTTTTGGTCCACCAGGAAATTCAATGCCTATTAATTTGGCAGTTTTGTCAAATGTTTCACCTACTGCATCATCAATTGTTGTTCCTAATCTTTTATATTTTCCTAAACCTTGAACGCTTAAAAATTGTGAATGTCCTCCTGAAATTAATAACAAAAGATAAGGATAATCAATTTCAGAATTTAATTTAGGACTTAATGCATGACCTTCTAGATGATTTACTGCAATAAAAGGTTTTTTTAATGACAGTGCAATTGTTTTACCAAAATTTAGACCCACAGATAAACAAACAATAAGTCCAGGTCCAGCAGTTGCTGCGACTGCATCTATATCTTTAATTTTTATTTTACTTTCCTCAATTGCCTTTTTTGCAATTAAATCAATTTTTTCAATATGAGATCTAGCCGCTAATTCTGGAACTACTCCTCCGAATTCCTTATGAACATCAACTTGGCTTGAAATAATGTTAGATAAAATTGAGGGTTTATTATTCTCATTTTCCTGAATTATCGATACAGCTGTCTCATCACAGCTAGTTTCAATTCCTAAAATTATTGTCTTTTTTTTCATTTAATAATTAAATTTAAATATTATGAATGAAGTATAAATTAATTAAATGAAAAGCAAAAAAATTATTATAGGGTCTCGTGGTAGTAAATTAGCATTAATTTACGCCGAAAGAGCAAGGGCAAAAATTTTGAAGTTTTGCCCTGAAGTTGAAATTAAAAAAATTACAACCACTGGCGATATCAATCAAAAAGATAGATTGTCAGAAATTGGTGGCAAAGGATTATTTTCAAAGCAAATTGAAAACGAATTGTTAAATGAAAAAATTGATATTGCTGTTCATGCTTTAAAAGATATGCCGTCTGATGAAACTGAGGACTTGCTGACAAATTGTTTTCTTGAAAGAAATGATCCAAGAGAAGTTTTAATAAGTCATAATAATGATCTTATTAAAGACCTTAAACCAAATTCAATTGTAGGAACTTCTTCTTTTAGAAGAGAATTTCAACTTAAAAAAATCAGAAGCGATCTTAATTACAAATTAATTAGAGGAAACGTAGACACTAGAATAAAAAAACTAAATGAAAAATTATATGACGCTATAATTTTATCTTATGCTGGTATTCAATCTTTAAAATTAGATAAAAATATATCTCAGATTTTTTCCACAAGAGAAATTATTCCAAGTGTTGGCCAAGGCGTTGTTACTTTACAGTGTAGAAAAAATGATTCTGAAATAATTAAACTATTGGATAAAGTTAATCACAAACTTACAAATATTTGTGTAATTGCTGAAAGACAATTTCTTAAAGTTTTAGAAGGAGACTGTGCAACTGCAGTTGGAGCCATAGCAAACTTGGTAGGTGATCAAATTAATTTAGAGGCGGAATTATTTTCTATAGATGGAAAGCAAAGATTTTATCATAAAGCTTCAAAGAATATTAATTATTCATCAGAATTGGGTAGAGAAGTTGGAGAAATTCTCAAGAAAGAATCAAACAATTCATATAAAAGATAATTATGCATATTTTATTAACAAGACCATTAGAAGATAGTCATGCACTTATTTTAAGTTTTCAAAAACTTGGTCATGATGTTTCTCATATGCCATTGATCAAAATTGAAAAAAAAAATTATGAAAATGTAAATTTTTCTGGTTTTAAAGGAATCATTTTTACTAGTTCTAACTCAATAAAATTTTTAGACACCAAATTAATTGATAAAAAAATTATTTGTTTTTGTGTAGGAAGTGTTACTGAAAAAAAAGCTCGAAGTAATGGATTTCAAAATATTTATTCCGCAGATGGCAGTGTTAGCAATTTAAAAGAATTACTTTTACAAAATTTTAACTCTTCCGATGGTAAATTACTTTATGTAAGTGGAGAAATAGTATCAGCCAATTTAGATCAGGAATTAATTTCAGAAGGATATTCTGTTAAAAGAATTATTAACTACGTCGCTAAGCCTATAGAAAAAATCAATGAAACTTTTATTGACAAACTTAAGCTAAAAATGCCTGAAATTGTATTTGTATATTCTCAAAATAGCGCAATTAATTTCTTAAATATAATTAAAAACTATCAACTAGTTGACCTTTGGATGGATACTAATTTAATGTGTCTTGGTGAAAAAACTTCTTCTGTTTTAAATGAAATTAAATGGAAAAAAATTTTCCTTTTTAATCCTGGAGAAGAAGAATTTTTGCTATATAAAATTTAGACATGGAATTATTTAACAATTTTAAATCACTGTTTTTATCTGTTTGGGATAGAGGATTCTTTGGAATAGATATATTTCAAATATTAATTGGTATAGGAATTTTTCTTATCTTTTTAATTTTTAGAGGAATAATCAGTGAGGTAATTATAAAAAGATTAGAAAACCTCGCAAAAAAAACAACTAATAAACTTGATGATGCTTTTGTTCGAGCAATGGTAGGGCCTGCAAGATTTTTACCAATTGTTATAGGTTTTTTTATTGCAAGTTATTACATGTCATTTTCAGAAGACAGTAGAGCTATTGTCGATACTATTAATAGAACTTTAATAACTATTTTCATTTTTTGGGTAATTCATCAAATTATAGAACCAATTTCTTATATCTTAAGTGGATTAGATAAAGTTTTAACTCGAGAATTAATTGGTTGGATTATTAAGTCATTAAAAATTTTAATTTTTATTTTAGGTTTAGCTGCAGTTCTTGAACTTTGGGGAATAAAAATTGGACCAATTATTGCAGGACTTGGTTTATTTGGTATTGCAGTTGCTTTAGGTGCTCAGGATTTATTTAAAAATTTAATTTCTGGAATTTTAGTTTTAGTTGAAAAAAGATTTAAAATTGGAGATTGGGTTTTAGTAGAAGGTATAATTGAAGGAATTGTTGAAAAAATAGGATTTAGATCAACGGTAATAAGAAAGTTTGATAAATCAGTTGCAATTATTCCAAATTTTTATTTTGCCGAAAATGCAGTAATTAATATTAGTCAAACAACAAATTGGATTATTAGTTGGGTAATAAATTTACAGTACGACACGACAGTTGAGCAACTTAAAACAGTTAGAAATGAAATTGAAGATTATATAAAACAAAATGAAGACTATAAACAAGAACTTGGATATGCAGTTAGAGTAGATAAGTTTGCTGACAGTTCTATTGATATGTACATTCGTTGTTTTACCAAAACAGATGATTGGAATGAATGGTTAGCCGTTAAAGAAAGACTTGCAATTCAAATTAAACAAATAGTTGAAAAAAATGGTGCATCTTTTGCATTTCCTAGTCATTCTATTTATGTTGAAAAAAAATGATTGCAATTTTTTATTTAGCTCTTCAAATTTTAAAAATTTATTCTTACGTAGTTATAGCCAATGTTATTATTAGCTGGTTGGTCGCATTTAATGTTTTGAATACTCAAAATAGATTTGTTTATTCTATTTTAGAATTAACTTACAGATTAACAGATCCATTTTTAAATAAAATAAGACGTTTTTTACCAACTCTAGGTACATTAGACATATCTCCAGTAATATTACTTCTGTTGATTTGGTTTATAGAAATGTGTATGAAGCTCTACGTAGCACCAATTATATTTAACTAATTTATGATTTTAATAGACGGAAAAAAAGCAGCAGCTGAACTTAGAGAAGAATTAAAAAAAGAAGTTTCAGAACTAAAAACTAAATATAATAAAGCTCCAGGATTAACCGTAATTTTAATTGGCGATATGACACCTAGTCAAATTTATGTCCATATGAAAGAAAAAGCTGCAAATGAAGTAGGCTTAAAATCAGAAGTTATAAAATATCCAGAAGCGATAGAAGAAAAAACAGTATTAGATAAAATTGATGAACTTAATAAAGACGAAAGTGTTTCAGGAATTTTAGTTCAATTACCACTTCCAAAACATATTGATAAACAAAAAGTAATTGAGGCAATTGCCCCAACTAAAGATGTGGATGGTTTTCATCCAGTAAACGTTGGAAATCTTTCTTCTGGTTATGAAAGTACGGTTCCATGCACCCCACTTGGTTGTTACTTGTTAATTAAAAAATTTGAAAAAAATTTAAGTGGAAAAAAAGCAGTAGTTGTTGGTCGATCAAATTTAAACGGCAAACCAATGACACAATTACTTCTTAAAGAAAATTGTACTGTTACTATTACTCATTCTAAAACTAAGGATTTAAAAGGCGAATGTTTAAAAGGCGATATTATTATTGCTGCAGTTGGTATGCCTGAACTTGTAAAAGGAGACTGGGTTAAGAAAGATGCAATTGTAATTGATGTAGGAATTAACAAAACTGATAAAGGCATTGTAGGGGACGTTGCATTTGATGAAGTTTCTAAAGTTGCAAAAGCAATAACCCCAGTACCAGGCGGTGTAGGCCCAATGACTATTGCTTGTTTATTAAAAAATACTGTTGAGTGTTTTAAAAAAACTCACTCTAAATAAAATAATAAAAAACTTTTATTTATCTTGTTCTGAGCTTGTTGTGATGCAATATAATGCTTGCAGATGAGATAGTTTTATCTTGTAAAAAATTTTAAGGGTTAGTACTGTGTCATTAAAGTATTATGAACACTGACTTATTGCGGTCCATCACCCCTGATGAAGTTGATACTTATCATCGTGACGGTGTTTTACTGTTGCCGGGTATGTTTGATAAGGACTGGATTGAGCTTTTAAATAAGGGACTTGATGCTAATTGTGAATCTCCCACAGAGCACTCGCGTATATGGGATAGGGATACTTCAGGACGCACCATGTTTTATGACCACACAGCTTGGCAAGGCATTGAGGAGTACAGAAAGTTCATTTTTAATTCCCCAGCCGCTCAGATCTGCGGTCAATTGACGGGCTCAGCAACTATCAACTTTTTTTTCGATTCAGTATTTGTTCGATCTCGTGGTACTCAGTTTGAAACCCCATGGCATCAAGATGAACCTTATTGGTCAGTAGAAGGGTATGACGCTTGCACGATCTGGATGCCTTTAGGACCTGTTAAACGAAAAAATGCGCTATCTTTTGTACCAGGTTCGCACCGTCTGAAATCTGTTTTTAAACAGTACAATTTTGGCGATCTCAATCCTGAAAGAAAAAAAAATGTTAGTCAAGTTGATTTCTCTAAAATCGCTGAACAAGAATTTCCGGACATCAACGCAGATCCTAAACGCTTCGGTGTTGTGAGTTGGAACATGCAACCAGGTGACTGCATTGCCTTCAACGGCCGTACAATGCATGGTGGTTCGGGAAAACTAGATGATGATTGTGAGTTACGTGTTTTTACCACCAAGTGGGTGGGTGATGATGTACGCATTAAATTTCGCGATTACGGAATGGATCCGGACCATAGTGCCTTCATGATAGAAAAAGGCCTGAAGCCTGGTGACCGTCCGGATACAGATTTATACCCACGGGTATGGACGCGAGTCTAGTTTTAGCGAAGTTTTTTCTTATGGAAATTAATAAATCTTTCAACGTTTGATTTGTTGAATGTTTTGTTTTCTTCAAATGAAACTTTTTTCATGGAATAGGCACTACTCTTAGTTTGTCTTGAAACAATTGTAATATTACCTTTGTATAATTTAAGTTTAATAGATCCATTTACTTTATTTCTTTTAAGATCGACAATTTTTTGAAGTTTAAATCTTGCTTTTGAATACCAATAACCATTGTAAATAAGTTCTGCATATTTAGGCATAATCTCATCTTTTTTATGCATAGTTTCTTTATCTAAAGTTACAGATTCGATAGCTCTATGCGCAGTCATTAATAAAGTTCCACCAGGAGTTTCGTAAATACCTCTAGATTTTATTCCAATAAATCTATTTTCAACTAAATCAACTCTGCCAATACCATTCTTACCAGCGAGGATATTTAATTTTTGTAAAAGATTTCCTGGAGATAATTTTTTACCATTAACTGTTATTGGATCTCCATTTTTAAATCCTATTGTTACATATGATGCTTTACTAGGTGCTTTTTCAGGAGAAGTTGTTCTTTGAAAAATATATTCTGGTGCTACATTTTTTGGATTTTCTAAAACTTTACCTTCTGTTGAAGTATGAAATAAATTATCATCAACTGAAAAAGGAGGCGCGCCTTTCTTGTCTTTTGGAATTGGAATTTTGTTTTTTTTTGCGTATTTAATTAGATCCGTTCTTGAATTTAATTTCCATATTCTCCATGGTGCTATTACTTTTATTTTAGGCCCAAAGTAATGATATCCAAGCTCAAATCTTACTTGGTCATTACCTTTACCAGTAGATCCATGAGATACCGCATAAGCTTTATATTTTTTTGCAATAGCAATTTGTCTTTTTGCAATAAGAGGTCTTGCAATAGATGTGCCTAATAAATAAACTCCTTCATATAAAGCATGTCCCCTCATCATTGGATATATATACTCTTTTACAAAGGTATCTTTTAAATTTTCAATAATAACTTTTTCAACACCAAGTGATTTTGCATTTTTAAGAATTCTTTTTCTGCTGATTTTTTGACCAATATCAGCAGTATAAGTAATTACTTCTGCATTATAATTCTCTTTAAGCCACTTTAAAATTATAGATGTGTCCAAGCCTCCAGAATAAGCAAGAACAATTTTTTTTTTCATTTATTTTTACAAAAGATCTATCGTTGAATTTGCCGATATTATAATTCTATCTTTATTTCCCTGATATGGGTGAGATCCATGGTATAAAAAATTTGGCCAAACTAAAAGTTTTCCTTCTTCTGCATTAAAAACAGCAGTATTGCTTTTTAAATATTTTCCACCAAATTCTTCTTTTAATGAATTTCCTAAATAAGGTCTTAAAAAGAAAGTTGATCCATTTTTTTTACTAGCATCTTTTCCTATTTGAACATAGTAAACGCAACACCAACTACAACTTCCATGCATATGAGGAAGTATAAAGCCTGCTTTGTTGTATCTAATAAACCAAGACTCATTGATTTTAACATTAAATTTTGGATTATTATTTTTTAAATTTTCTAATTCTTCTGCATTTGCTTTTTTAGACATTGTCAGAATAGATTTAGCTATAAATTTAAAAACTTCTTTTAAAATTTTATTATTCTCGTTTTCCGCAAGCAAATTATATTTGCTCTGGTAAAGATCGTAGTTTCCAACATAATTTTTATCTCGAAGTTGTTCATTACCCTCTGGTAGTTTTTTTTCGTATTCTTTAAAAAAGTTAATTAATTCATCTTTAATAAGAATATGTTCATGATTGAAGAATTCTCCAACAATTAGTGGCCATACATTGTGAATTTTTTCTATTCCGTTGGTACTCATAGTTATTATAATGAATTAGCTACAACTTTTTTTTGCAGCACCATAAGCTTTTGTAAAACCTAATAAAGAATAATGATCAATTGTTTGTGAACCTTTTTGATTATAACCACTAATCATAATTCTAGATCCTTTTTTCATAGTTTTGATCATTTTTTTTTCTTGTTTATTATCTTCCATCCATGCAAAATTTTCTTGGGCAATATCAAATTTATATTTATATTTTCCTGACTTAGCTGTAATTGAATTTTTATTATTAAATTCATATCCAGCGGTAATACTTATTTCGTCTAAAATTTTTTGATTGGGTCTAAATGAAACAAATAGCCTTGCTTCTCTTGGGTTAGATTTTGGTGCTTGTAAAACTGGTTTTGATTGAGCGAAACAAACTAATTCAGAATCATTTTTTATAACTACAGCTTCCCAATCCTTAAATTTTCCAATTTTTTTTACTTCTTCAGCAATAGCTTGATTATAAAATATAGTAAAAAAAATTACAATTATGAGGTATCTAATTATGGGCATGGGTTTGGGTATAATTTTTGAATATTGTTAATATCTTTAATAATTTCATCACTTAAATTTACATTTACACTTTCTATATTTATTTTCAACTGTTCCATTGTAGTGGCACCAATAATAACACTTGTCATAAATGGTTGAATTTCGCAAAACTTAATTGACATTTGAGCAAAATTTAGACCAAATTTTTTTGATATATCGGAGTATTTGTCTATTACAAGGGATGCATGAGGCTTGCTGTATCTGGTATAATAATTGCTAAATAATTTTTGTCTCGAATTTTCTGGTAAATTATTATTTAGATATTTTCCAGTAAGAAATCCTCCTGCGAGTGGTGAATAAGCCAACAAACCACTTTCTTCTCTAATTGAAATTTCAGCTATACCAATTTCATAAGTTCTGCACAATAAATTGTAAGCATTTTGAACTGACATCATTTTTGGAAGGGATTTTAATTTTGAAACTTCTAAAAATTTTGATAAACCCCAAGGAGTTTCATTTGATAATCCAATATATCGAATTTTTCCTTGTTTAATAAATTTTTCCAAATCAGTTAATATTTTTTCAAAATCATTCCATTCATTAGAATTATCTTTATGTTCATAACCCAATTTCCCAAAAAAATTAGTTTTTCTTTCTGGCCAATGAAGCTGGTACAGATCTATATAGTCTGTTTTTAATCTTTTTAAGCTATTCTCTATAGCGAGTGAAAAATTTTCTTTTGAGAATTGAGGTCCCCCACCGCGTATGTAAGACATTCCAGGTCCGGAAATTTTTGATGCTAAAATAATTTTATCTCTATTTTTTCTTTTACTGAGCCAATTTCCAATAACTTTTTCAGTTTCTCCATAAGTTTCTTTTCTACAAGGAGAAGGGTACATCTCAGCCGCATCAAAAAAATTGATTCCCTGATCTAATGCATAATCCATTTGTTCAAAACTTTCTTCCTGAGAATTCTGTTCACCCCAAGTCATAGTTCCTAAACAAATAGTGCTAACATCAAGATCTGTATTGCCTAATTTTCTATAATTCATTAAATATTAAATATTTTTAAGGTTTTTATGATATCTTGAATAAATAGTAAAAGGCTATTATATAAATGTTATGAAATTTAATAAGGAAAACATTTTAAACAAAATAAAAGCAGCTCAACAAACAACTGTTGTAATGGATGAAGGCTTAAGAGCCTACATGCTTAAAGTTTATAATTATATGGCAACAGGAATATTGCTGACAGGAATTATTGCGCTTATTTCATTTAAGATGTCAGTTGTAACAGATTCTAGTGGAGCAATAGCTGGTTTCACAAGTATTGGTAATGCTTTATTCTTCTCAGGGTTAAAGTGGGTAGTGATGTTGGCTCCACTTGGTATAGTTTTTTATCTGAGTTTTGGTATTAACAAGATGAGTGCCGCAAAAGCACAAACTGTATTTTGGATATTTGCAGCATTAATGGGATTATCATTATCTTGGATATTATTAATTTACACTGGAGCAAGTGTTGCCAGAGTCTTTTTTATAACTTCAGCAACTTTTGGTGCGATGAGCATTTATGGATATACAACTAAAAGAGATCTAACAAAACTTGGATCGTTTTTAATGATGGGTTTAATTGGAATAATTATTGCATCTTTAGTTAATATTTTTTTAAAATCTTCAATGATGTACTTTGTAATTTCAATACTTGGAGTTCTAATTTTTGTAGGTTTAACTGCTTATGATACTCAAAAAATTAAGAATATGTATCAATCAAGTGATACAGGTGAATTAATGGGTAAAAAAGCTGTGATGGGTGCTTTAACACTTTACTTAGACTTTATAAATTTATTTATAATGTTATTAAGATTGTTTGGTCAAAGAAGATAATTGTTTATCTTTAAAGTTTTTTCCAATTTGTATTTTTTATTAATGAGACTAAATCGTGAGAATTTTTTAAAATTTTCCCTTTAGAATCTGTAATTAAATATTTTGATTTTTTGCTAAATGGTTTAAAATTTTTACAAATCATATATTTTGCATTTTCAGCAGCATTTTTAAAAACACTAAAACCTACTTGTCTATTTGAAATATTTAAGCCATAGTCTTTCCAAGATCCTTCAGAGACCATTTTAGTATATAAATCTAAAATAGTTTTTAATTCATTTTTTTCGAAAAAATTTTTATCTTCTAATTTTTTATAAACATTATTTATAACTAACTTTAAATTTCTATTCATTAATTTTATGTTTTGTAATTAATGAAACTTGAAATGCAGTAAAAATAAAAATAATTGGCAACATTCCCCACACTTTAAAATTAACCCAAAATTCTTCCGATTGTGTTCTCCAAACTAATTCATTCGTTAAAGCTAATGCAAAGAAAAAAATCATCCATCTTTTATTTAATATGTTCCAGCCTTCATTAGTAAGCATAATAGATTTTCCTAGGATTTTTTTTAATATTGGTTCGTCTGTAAAGTATTTTCCAAATAATAAAGCTAAGCCAAATAGAGTATTTATTATGGTAGGTTTAATATAAATAAATACTGGGTTGTCGAAATAAATTGTTAAACCACCAAATAATGTAATTAAAATACCACCAATTAATGGAACCATAGGTATTTTTTTTTCAAGCAACCAAACAGTTGCTAAAGCAATAATAGTAGCAATTATAAAAGGAGGTATCGCAATTTTTAAATTTTTATCACTATTATAATAAAAAAAAAAGAAAACCAATAATGGTCCAAAATCAGTGATAAATTTTATAAAGGACTTATTCATACAAAGATATTAACAGATACAAAAAACATTTATATTTTTTTTATTGATTTTTTTTTTAAAAATACATAGTTTATATTTAATGAATCCTAAGAAGGCTAAATTTTCAATTGGCGATATAGTAAGACATAAACACTTTGATTTTAGAGGTGTGATTTATGACGTTGATTTTGAATTTAATAATTCTGAAGAATGGTATCAATCTATTCCTAAAAATGTACGACCAAGAAAGGACCAACCATTTTATCATTTGCTTGCTGAAAACGATGAAATTACCTATGAGGCCTATGTTTCAGAACAAAATTTATTAGCTGATAATTCTGACGAACCAATTAAACATCCTTTAATAAACGAGATATTTTCTGGAAAAAGAGGATCTAGTTATTTTAAGCCTTCAAATTAAGCTAGTCTTTTTTACAACACAATTAGTTCAAAACTTAGACACATGTTGTTGTTATTTATTGAATTGTATTTGATCAAGGATGTAAATTTTTCCTTAAATTATCTCCCTCGTCATCCTTGATCGAATAAACGTCTAAAAAAAATTAGCAATCCTTAAATTGAGATATATATTGTTTTCATGTTTAAAATGTTTGAACCAAATAAAATTTTTTTGGTAACTTCAAAGATAACAAAATATATTTTGTTTTTATTTATAATAGTTTTGTCTATTGGGTTGGTTGAAGCTCTTTTTTTATCACCTGAAGATTATATTCAAAGTCATTCTGTTAGAATAATGTACGTTCATGTACCTTCAGCATGGACATCCCTTGGTATTTTTTCATTGATAGCATTACTTTCCGTTATAAGTTTTATTTTTAAAAATAAAAATTTCTCTATTATTGCTAAAAGTTTAGCTCCATCAGGTTTTGTATTTAATATTGTAGCTTTGGTAACAGGATCTATTTGGGGCAAGCCAACTTGGGGAACTTGGTGGGCGTGGGATGCAAGAATAACTTCAATGTTAATTCTATTATTATTTTATGCCATGTATATTTTGGCTTGGAGAATTTTTGATGAGAAAGAAAAAGTTATTAAAATTACTTCAATAATTGCAATTTTAGGAGCAATTAATGTTCCGTTAATTAAGTTTTCTGTTGATTGGTGGTCAACATTACATCAAGTTTCTTCAGTAAATATATTGTCAGAAAACACCATACATCCTTCAATGTTGCTACCCTTACTGATAATGACCGCGACATTTTCACTGTTCTCTTTGTTAATTTTTTTAATGAAATATAATACAGAATTGATAAAAATTAAGAATAAAGGATTAGATAGATTATGATAAACGAAATAATTTTTATGAAAGGTTATGGCCTGTACGTTTGGTCTGCATTTTCATTTACATTAATTAGTTTTGCTACTTTATATACATTAATTAAAATCAATTTAGTAAAAGAACAAAATAAATTTACAACTAAGTTTGGTTTATTAGATAAAGAAAAAGTTAAAGTAGCACAAACACAATCGATGAACAGAGCAATATTAGCAAGTAGAATAAGCTAAAAAATTTAACTTCTCTCAAACATGTATGGTAAAAAAGTTAAATTAAGAGTTTTATTTATATCTTTATTGTTAATTTCAGTAATACTTTCCATATTTTTAATATTAAAATCTTTAGAAGAAAATGTTGTTTATTTTTTATCACCCACCGAGATTAGAAACTTGACTGAAATTGAAAATAAAAAAATTAGAATTGGCGGCATGGTTAAGGACAACTCTATAGTTATAGACTCAGAAAATATTAGCTTTGTCATAACTGACTTTAAAAATGAAATTAACGTTAATTATTCAGGTTTAGTACCAAATTTATTTAAAGAAGGAAAAGGTGTTGTTGCCGAAGGTTTTTTAAAAGATAAAAGTTTATTAATAGCAGAAAAAATTTTGGCAAAACATGATGAAAATTATATGCCCCCAGAAGTAAAAGAAGCCTTGGAGAAAAAATAAATTGTTTTTTAGTCAACTAGGATATTATTCTTTAATTTGTGGTCTTATATTTTCAGTTATTTTAGTCCCAATAGCTTATAAAGATTTATCTATTGCAAAAACATCTATTAGTTCAAATATTTTTATTTTTACTTCTCTTCAATTAATTTTTGTTTTTTTAAGTTTTATTTGTTTAGTAATTTCTTTTATAAATTCTGATTTTAGTAATGAAATTGTTTACAACAATTCTCATACAACAAAACCTTTATTTTATAAAATTTCTGGTACATGGGGGAATCATGAAGGAAGCTTGTTGTTGTGTCTTTTGATTTTAGTTTTGTTTATTTTTATTTTTCTAATAACTTCAAAAAGAGAGCCGAAAAAATATCAAATTTTTACCTTGTTATTTCAAGAAGTTATTATTATTGGTTTCTTTTTATTTTTATTAATTACCTCAAATCCTTTTAACCATTTGTTTCCTGCTCCTAAGGAAGGACTTGGGTTAAATCCAATTCTTCAAGATCCACTATTAGCAATACATCCACCAATTTTATATTTAGGATATATAGGTTCATCAATTGTTTTATCATCATCAATTGCAGCTATAATTCAAAATTATGTAAATAGTCAGTGGGCAAAAAATTTAAAAAATTGGGTTATCATTTCTTGGTTTTTTTTAACAATTGGAATAGTCCTTGGCTCGATCTGGGCTTATTATGAATTGGGATGGGGAGGATTTTGGTTTTGGGATCCGGTTGAAAATATTTCTTTGATGCCATGGTTATGTTTAACAGCTTTAGTTCATTCCGTAATTGTATTAGAAAAAAGATCAATGTTAGCTACTTGGACTTTAATTTTGTCAATTTCTAGTTTTACATTAAGTATGTGTGGAACTTTTTTGGTACGATCTGGAATATTAAATTCCGTACATGCTTTTGCAAACGATCCTAAAAGGGGAGTTTTTATTTTAATTTTTTTATTTTTGTTAATTATAATTTCGTTATTTATTTTTTTCGTTTTTTATAAAGAAATAAAAATTGAACAAAAAAGCTTTTTATTTAGCAAAGAAATCTCAATTTTAATCAATAACTGGTTTATGATGTACTTTCTCTCAGTTGTTTTGATTGGAACTGTGTATCCAATATTTTTAGAAGTTATAGCTAATGAAAAAATTTCAGTTGGACCACCCTTTTATAATAAATTATTAATTCCATTCTTAATTCCATTTTTGTTTTTCATGTCTATTGGTCCAAGCATGAAATGGATTCGTCATAATATTAAATTAATTAATGTAAGATTAATCTTATTATTTCTTTTATCTAGCTTTGTCTCCTACTTAATTTTAATCAGAACGAACTTAAACACATTATTCACAACCATTTTACTTGTAGTTTCAATATATTTATTTTTTATAACAGTAAGAGATTTTTTTATTAAAAATCAAAAAAATTTTTCACAAAAAATATCGCACTTTGGTTTTAGCCTATTAATTTTGAGTATTGTTTTGAACGGAATATTTTCAAGCGAAGTTATCACTAATATTAAAATTGGAGAAAAATATGAATTTAGCAATGGAAGCATTTATTTTGAAAATATAAAGAGTTCAAAAAAACAAAATTATATGTCATTTGTTGGAACTTTTAGAATTATAGAAAATAATAATAAAGAAATACTTCTTAGACCAGAACTAAGAATATTTAATCAACCTATCACAATTACGAGTGAGGCTGATATTAAAACTAATTTTATTGGTGATAAATTTTTGGTTATGAATTTAGTTAAAGGCAATGAATATTATAATATTAGATATCAAACAAAGCCCTTTATGATCTGGATATGGTTATCTGCTATTTTAATGGGAAGCGGTGCATTGACAAATTTTTTTAAAAGAAGATAAAATGAAAAGAAAAACTTTACCAATAATCATAATAATTTTTTTGTTTTTTTGTTTTTTTGTTTTTTTAAAAGGATTAAATAATAAAAATAATTATATTCCCAATGAGAACACCGGGAGGAAAATTTTATCTTTTACTGCAAAAAAATTATTTAATGATCAAAAGATTAATTCAGATGAATTATTTGTTGAAAAAAATTTTTACTTATTAAATATTTGGGCATCCTGGTGTGTTCCGTGCAGAGCAGAACATGATACTCTTATGAGATTAAGCAAAAATAATTTAATAAAGATTATTGGATTAAATTATAAAGATGATTTAGGGAATGCTAAAGAATTCATTAATAGCATGGGAAATCCTTATTCTGAAATTCTAATAGATAAAGACGGGACTATTTCTATTGAACTCGGCGCATACGGTATACCTGAAACTTTTGTTATCAATGAGAACAAAATAATTATAAAGAAATTTGTTGGACCACTTACTGCCCAATCATTAAAGGAAATAAAATCACTAATAAAATGAATTATTTTAAAATTATATTTGTAATAATATTTTGTTTTTTTTCATTTATTGCAAATGGCGAAGATTTAAATGACAAGTTAACAAACAAGATATCAAAAAACATTCGTTGCCTTGTTTGCCAAGGACAGTCTGTTTACGATTCACAATCTGATTTTGCGGTAAGCGTGAAATTAGTGATTAATAGAAAAATAGAAGAAGGCTATACCGAAGACCAGATCTATGAATATCTTAAAAATCAATATGGCGAATGGATTGTATATGAGCCAGAATTTAACAAAAGGACCTTTTTTCTTTGGTTACTACCTATTTTAGTATTTTTTGTTGGTGGATGGCTAATTTTTAAAAAAATTAAATTTTTAAAGTTATGACTTTATTGATTTAAAAATTGAGTATATCTTTTAATTAATGAAATTTATCAGACCTATATTATTGGTAGCTTTTTTATTATTTTTTCCTTATCAGTTAAAATCTGATGAGTTGAAAAAATTACCTAACGAACATGAAATAAATTTTTATTCTGGCATGTTCGATTTTAGTGATAATGGAAAAAAATCTGCAATAATAGGCATGCAACATCAAAACGAAAATCTTACTAGAAAAAGTTTTTTAGGAACTTTATCTCCAATTACAGGAGCTATGATTACTGCTGACAATGCAGTATATTTTTATACTGGTATTCAAGCACAATATAAAATAGGAAAAATTAATCTTACACCAAGTTTTACCCCCGGTATTTATGAAAAGGGAAATGGAAAAGATTTAGGCCATGTAGTTGAATTTAAAAGTGAAGTACAATTATCTTTAAATTTATTTGAAAATAGTCAATTTGGAATGTCTTATAATCATATATCTAATGCAAGCTTAGGAGAAAAAAATCCTGGAGCAAATAGTTATATGTTTAATTTTCTTCAGAAGTTTTAATCTAACTTTATGAACTTGAAAGACTGTCATAATTATGATGACTTTAGAAAATTAGCGAAAAAAAAATTACCCTCACCTATCTTTCATTATATTGACGGAGGATCTGATGATGAGGTTACGTTAAATAGAAATACAGAATCATTTAATGATTGTGATTTAATTCCCAATGTTTTAGCTGATGTTGGCAATATAGATTTATCTACTACAGTTTTAGGACAAAAAATAGATTTTCCGTTTTTTCCTTCTCCTACAGCAATGCATCGTCTTTATCATCATGAAGGAGAAAAAGCTTCAGCAAGAGCAGTAGAAAAAATGGGTACGATTTTTGGTACATCAACAATGGGAACAGTGAGTATTGAAGAAATTTCAAAAGTAAGCAAAGGTCCAAAATTATTTCAACTATATATTCATAGAGACAGGAGTCTTACAGATAATTTAATTGAAAGATGTAAAAAAGCTGGTTTTAATAGCATGTGTTTGACGGTTGATACTGTTGTGGCAGGAAATAGAGAGAGAGATAAAAGAACAGGATTTTCAACTCCCCCTAAATTAACTTTAGGTAGTTTGTTAAGTTTTGCATTACATCCTGGTTGGACTATAAATAATTTGATTCATGAAAAATTTAAATTAGCAAACATTAGTCATATGACTGAAAAAGGAACTAGCATTGATAAGTCAATTATTGATTATATAAATGAACAATTTGACCCATCTATGAATTGGAAAGATGCGGAGTATTGTGTAAAAAAATGGAATGGACCATTTGCATTAAAAGGAGTTATGTCAGTTGATGACGCTAAACATGCAATTGATATTGGATGTACTGCAATAATAATTTCTAATCATGGTGGAAGACAATTAGATGGTTCAAGAGCTCCTTTTGATCAACTTGCAGAAATAGTTGATGCTGTTGGAGACAAAATAGAAGTAATTTTAGATGGAGGCGTTAGAAGAGGAACTCATGTTATAAAAGCATTATGTTTAGGTGCAAAAGCATGTAGTTTTGGCAAAGGATATTTGTTTGCTTTAGCAGCAGGTGGACAAAAAGGCGTTGAAGCAATTTTAGAAAAAATGAAAGAAGAAATTTTTCGCGATATGACACTAATGGGCTGCAAATCAGTTAACGAACTTAATAGATCTAAAGTAGTATTTAGAAAATAAAATAAGTTGAAATGAAGTTAGCAAAAAATCTTGAAAGATTAGGTACTGAATCTGCTTTTAAGATATTAGCAGAAGCAAAAAAACTTGAAAATGAAGGAAAAGAAATAATTCATTTAAGTTTGGGGCAACCTGATTTTAAAACGCCAAAACATATAGTTGATGCTACAAAAAAAGCATTAGATGATGGTCATCATGGATATGTTTTACCAAATGGAATAATTGAATGTAGAAAAGCAGTCACTAGAAAAATAAAGAGTCTTTACAAAGTAGATATTGATCCTGAAAGAGTAATTATTATGCCTGGTGGAAAGCCCACAATGTATTATGCAATAACATTATTCGGCGAACCAGGAGCAGAAATAATATATCCCGATCCTGGTTTTCCAATTTATGAGTCAATGATAAATTATACGGGAGCAAAAGCAGTTCCAATTAATATTCTTGAAAACAAAGATTTTTCCATGAATCCACAAAAAATATTATCACTAATTAATGATAAAACTCGATTAATAATTTTGAACAATCCTAACAATCCAACTGGTGGATTTACTGGCAAAAATAAAATTAATCAATTAGCTGAAGGCCTAAAAAAATTCCCACATGTTGCAATTTTAAGTGATGAAATTTATAGCAGACAAATTTTTGATCAAAAAAAAATACCAACTTTTTTTGATTATCCCGATCTATATAACAGATTAATTGTTCTTGATGGTTGGAGCAAAGCTTATTCAATGACTGGATGGCGTTTAGGATGGGGTGTGTGGCCAGAACATCTAGTAGAACATGTAATTAAATTTTGTGTTAATAATCATTCATGTGTAAATGCAGCTGTTCAATTTGGAGGAATTGCAGCACTAGATGGACCTGACAATTCAATAATGATGATGATGGATAAGTTTACAAAAAGAAGAAAACTAATTTTTGAAGGACTAAATAGTATTAATGGAATTGAGTGTAGTTTGCCAGGTGGAGCATTTTATGCTTTTCCAAAAGTTATTGGCACTGGAATGAATGGACAAGAGTTTGCAAAAAAATGTCTTCATGAAGCAGGTGTAGCAATTGTTCCAGGAACTGCATTTGGTAAAAAAGCAGCTGATTATGTAAGATTTAGTTTTGCTGCTTCGCAAGAAGATATTTCTAAGGCTTTAGAAAAGATAAGAAAAATGTTAGTTTAGTAGACCTAATGAATAACATAGCTTTACCTAAAATAGACCAATCTATCATAGAGAGAAAAAAATATATTTTCAGCAAATTAAAAAAATTAACGGCTCCTGAAAATTTTTTAAGTCATGAAGCTGAAATAAAGCCTTATGAAACTGATGCACTAGCAGCTTATAAGCAAATGCCCTTAGGCGTTATATTGCCTGAAAGTACAGAAGAAGTAAGCAATATTTTAAAATTTTGTTATCAAGAAAATATTAAAGTTGTTCCAAGAGGTGCCGGAACTGGTTTGTCAGGAGGAGCATTACCTCTTCAAGATGCTATTCTTATTAGTCTTACAAAATTTAATAAAATTATAGAAATAGACTTTGAAAATAAATGTGTAATTGCTCAACCAGGCGTAACAAACTTAGCCATTACTCATGCAGTGCAACATAAAGGATTTTACTATGCTCCAGATCCATCTAGCCAGTCAGCATGTTCTATTGGAGGAAACGTAGCTGAAAATTCAGGTGGCATTCATTCTTTAAAATACGGAACAACTACAAATAATATTCTTGGAGTTGAAATTGTTTTAATGGATGGAACCATATGTCGATTAGGGGGAAAAGCTTTAGATCAAGAAGGTTACGATATGTTAGGTTTAATTTGTGGTTCAGAGGGATTATTGGGAATTATTACTGAAGTAACTGTGAAAATTTTAAAAAAACCACAAACAGTTAAAGCTGCTTTAATTGGATTTCCAACTCATGAAGATGGAGGAAACTGTGTATCTGAAATAATTGCAAACGGTATAGTTCCAGCTGGAATGGAGATAATGGATAAAGCATTAATCGAAGCTACAGATAATTTTAGCAAAGCGGGATATCCAAGAGATGTTGAACTTTTATTAATTGTTGAATTGGACGGAACTGTTTCAGAGGTTGATGAATTAATAAATAAAGTTAGTGAAATTAGTAAAAAAAATAATTCTTCAACTATAAAAATAAGCAAAAATGAAAAAGAAAGATTATCCTTTTGGATTGGAAGAAAAGCCGCATTCCCTGCATGTGGTGCAATGGCACCGGATTATTATTGTATGGATGGTTCAATACCAAGAGGAAAATTAGCAGAAGCTTTAAAAGAAATAAATAAGTTATCAAAAAAATATAATCTATCCGTAGCTAATTGTTTTCATGCAGGGGATGGAAATTTACATCCATTAATTATGTTTGATGGTAGTAAAAAAGGAGAATTAAGAAAAACTGAAGAGTTTGGATCTGAAATTTTGAAAATGTGTGTGAAATTTGGCGGGGTCTTAACCGGTGAGCATGGTGTAGGAATTGAAAAAAGAGAACTTATGTGTGAAATGTTCAATGATAATGATATTCAACAACAATTAAGTATTAAAAAATCTTTAGATAATAAAAATTTATTAAATCCTGGTAAGGTTTATCCAATATTAAGAAAATGTGCAGAGGAAGGAAGGATTCATGTTGAGAGAAGAGAAGAAAAATTCCCAGACATCCCAAGGTTCTGACAATGTCTACAAACCTATAAATGAAATAGAAACTTCAAATTTTATAAAAGAAATTTATAAAAAAAATTTACCAACAGAAATAGTGGGCACTAATACAAAAAACTTTATTGGTAATAAATTACAATGTGCAAAAGTATTAGATCTTTCAAGATTATCTGGAATTGTGGAATATCTTCCAGAGGAACTTTACATTAAAGTAAAAGCCTGTACGCCTATAAGCTTAATTGAAGAATCTTTAGAAAAAAATAATCAACAGTTGGCTTTTGAACCTATTGATTTTGGATATTTAAAAGATTTTAACCCCAATAAAGGCACTGCTGCTGGACAATTGTCATGTAATTTTTCAGGCTCTAGAAGGTTTAAAGTTGGCAGCCTAAGAGATCATATTCTTGGATTTAGAGGTGTTAATGGCAAAGGAGATATAATTAAATCAGGAGGGACAGTTGTTAAAAATGTTACCGGATATGATCTTTCAAAATTAGTCACTGGATCTTTTGGAACATTAGTGGCTCTTACAGAAATTACTTTTAAAGTATTACCTAAAAAAGATTCTATAAGTACTTTAGTTATCTATTCAGAAGATAATAAAGTTATTACAGATCTTTTTGATCAACTATTAAGTTCAAGTAATGAAATATCAGGCGCAGCTTATATACCGAATGAACCTAATAATAAAAATTATACACAAAATATAGAAAAAATATTTAAATTTAACGATTTAAAATATAAAGGGCCTTTTGTGGCTATAAGAATTGAAGGTTCAAAAAAATCAATCGATGAAAGAATTCAAAATATTTCGCAAGAACTACAAATAAAAAAAATGAAAACATCAATGCTTGATTTTTATCAATCCAAATTATTTTGGGAAAAAATTAATAATCTTGAATTATTTTCTGGAACAAAAAATAACCTTCTTAGGGCAGTAATACCGCCAGCGACAAGTTTAGATTTAATGAAATATCTTAAAAATAATTTTAAATATTATATTGATTGGTGTGGTTCATTATTTTGGATAGAAGTACTAGAGAAAGAAAATGTTCAAATTAAAGAAATGAAGGAAACAATTATTAATTTAGGAGGTTATTTGACAATTGTAAAAAAATCAGAAAGCTTAAGTTCTGATATAGATATTTTTACAATTAATGATACACGATTATTATTAAGTCAAAAAATTAAAGAAAGTTTTGATCCAAAAAAACTATTAAATCCTGGAAAAATGTATAGAAGTTTATAATGCAAACAAATTTCACTGAGGAACAACTTAAACTAAAAGATAACAAATCATCAGAAAAAATTTTTAAAAAGTGCGTTCATTGTGGAATGTGTAATACAGCATGTCCCACATTTAACTTGTTAGGTGACGAACTAGATGGTCCTAGAGGCAGAATATATTTGATTCAAGATATGTTAGAAAATGAAAAAAAACCAACAGCAAATGTTGTAAAACATATCGATCGTTGTTTATCTTGTTATAGCTGCATGACTACATGTCCAGCTGAAGTTAATTATATGCATTTAATTGATCATGGTAGAAAATATATTGAAAAAAATTATGAAAGGCCTTTTTTTGACAGAATAACCAGAAATTTTTTATCTGCAGTATTGCCAAATCCTAAATTATTTAGATTATTAAGTTTTTTTGTAAAATTTGGAAAACCATTTAAATTTTTATTTCCATCAAAAATTAAAGATATGATGGATTTAATTCCAACATTTTTTCCTAAAAAAACTTTAAAGATAAAAGAAATTTATTCACCAAGAGGTAAAAAAAGAATTGCAAGAGTTGCTTTGTTGACTGGTTGTGTACAAAAGGAGATATCCCCACAAATAAATGAAGCAACGATAAGAATATTAAATAGACATGGAGTTGAAGTAGTTGTCCCAAAAAAAATAAGATGTTGTGGCTCCTTAACCCATCATTTAGGCAAACATGATGATGCTCATCAAGACTTTATAAATAATATTAATACTTGGTACGATGAGTATTTAAAAGGAAATTTGGATGCCATTTTATCGAATACTTCTGGGTGTGGAACAACTATGAAAGATTATGGATTTATATTTAGAGATGATAAAAAAATGAAAAAAAAAGCAAAAAAAATATCGGAATTAACAAAAGATGTATCAGAATATTTATCTGAAAGTTTAAATCTTAAATTTAAAAACAAAGAAAAAAAGCTTAGAATAGCTTATCATTCAGCATGCTCAATGCAGCATGGTCAAAAAGTTCATAATCAACCAATAAATTTACTTGAAAAAACCGAGAATGAAATTCTAGAAATTCCAGAAGGACATATATGTTGTGGCTCCGCAGGTACATATAATATTTTGCAATCGAAAATTGCTAAACAATTATTACAAAACAAAGTCAAGAATATTGAAAGCTTAAATCCTCAAGTTATTTCAACTGGAAACATTGGATGTATTACACAAATTGCTAATGGTACAAATATTCCAATACTTCATACTGTAGAACTATTAGACTGGTACACAGGAGGACCAGAACCAAAAATATTACAAAAAATTTAATTATGAAAAAAATTTTAATTACTCGTAGATTGTTAAGAACATGTGAAGAAAAAGCTTCAAAAACTTTTGATGCAAAATTAAATTCTAATGATGAATTGTATTCTCAAACAAGGTTAATTGAACTAAGTCAAAGATGTGATGGTATTTTATCATCAATCACTGATAAAATAGATGAAGAAACAATTAACAAATTGCCTGATACTGTAAAAATTATTTCTAACATTGCTGTAGGTTTTGGCAATATTGATTTAGAGGCAGCAAAAAAAAAAAGTATTGCAGTTACAAATACACCAGATGTTTTAACTGATGCTACAGCTGAAATTGCAATGTTATTAATTCTTGGTGCTGCAAGAAGAGCATCTGAAGGCATAGAACAAGCAAAGAGCAGTCAATGGATATGGTCTCACGATTTTTTAATTGGCAAACAATTAACTGGTGCAAGACTTGGAATTTTAGGCATGGGAAGAGTTGGAAGAGTTGTTGCAAAACTTGCAAGAGCATTTGGCATGATCATTCATTATCATAATAGATCTAAATTAAGTTCTGAACTTGAAATGGGAGCAACTTATCACGATAATATTAAAGGTTTATTTTCTGTCTCAAATGTTCTTTCAATTAATTGTCCAGTAACAAAAGAAACAGAAAATATAATTAATGCAGAAACTTTAGAATATTTTCCAACTGGTGCAATTATTACAAATAGTGCAAGAGGCGATATGATTGATGATGAAGCAATGATAAATGCTTTAAACAAAAAAAAAATTTATGCTTTAGGTTTAGACGTCTACAAAGGTGAACCAAATCTTAATTCTGGATATTTAAATATAAAAAATGTTTTTATTTTACCTCATCTTGGAAGTGCTACTAAAGAAACGAGAACAGCTATGGGAAACTTAGCAATAGACAATATTGATCTGTTTTTTAAAACTGGAAAATGTAAAAATAAAGTGAATTAACACGTCAAAGAAGTGTAAATAAATTGACTCATAATTTGGTAAAGTTTTGTAAATTTAATGCAATTTGAGATTGTACTATTTCTAAACTACTGATTTTTTACGCCAATTTCTTAACTTAAATTATCAAGACTCTTTCCAAATACTGTGTTTAACTTGGATTAAATTAATTAACTAAAGGGGACAATAATGTCAAAAAAAGAAAAAATGTTAAAAGGAAAAACTCCTTCAAGACGTAAGTTCTTTAAAGCTGTCGCCGTAACGGGTGCTGCAACTGTTGCTACTTTAGCGATGCCTAACATTGCTGCTGCTGCTACTACACTTAAAGTACAAGCTGCTTGGGGTGGTGGAATTTTCCTAGAGAATGCACAGGCCTACGTTAAAAGAGTTAACGAAATGTCTGGCGGAGCACTGAAGCTTGATCTTTTACCGGTAAATTCTGTAGTGAAAACAAGTCAAATGCAGGATGCTGTTCATAGAGGTGTTCTAGATGGATGTCACTACGTTCCAGCATATTGGTATAGTAAAGCGGTTTCTGC
>Ga0208879_1001186_pt1 | contig 25024 bp, 22 predicted proteins | sample Knorr_S15_td_Bot_FD_185605 | JGI IMG/M metagenome (GOLD analysis project Ga0208879, IMG submission 185605) | Marine microbial communities from Southern Atlantic Ocean transect - Knorr_S15_td_Bottom_ad_5009_LV_A (SPAdes) (version 2) | ecosystem: Environmental > Aquatic > Marine > Oceanic | place...
TGATGCAGCTTATACAGTCCATATTTAGAAGCAATCGATTTAAATGCCCCAGACTTCATAATACTAGCATTAGGCTCATAGAGGTACTCTAGTGGCTCTGAATATTGATTGACTGCATTGCGCTCTTCAGAAAATGTGAAACTGAATTTTTCTTGTGTTTCTTTCTTTAAATTGATACAGAATACTTGCGTATCATTAGAATAACCTTTCTCCAATAAATAAAGAACTTCTTTGCAATCGTTGTTAACCGAAATTACATGAACTTCTTTAACTGAATTTAAATCGCTTAAGGTTTGTTGTATATCTAACAGAGGTGCAGTTTTGATGAGTACTCGATCTGCCTTTTCAAAAAATAAACTTTTTAAAGCTATTACATTGGGTTCACAGTCTTCTAATCTAAATACTCGTTCACTTTGCTTTCGCCTTGCAGGATCAATAAAAATCCAATCTAGCTTGTCAAGTTTTTGTAAATAATCAACTCCATCGCCAGTATAAACCTCACAATTAGTCTGATTAAAAGCTCTAAAATTACTAGAAACAATCTCGGCTAAATCGGCATTTCGCTCACAATAAATTACTGATTCAGCATTTTGTGCTAAGAAGAAGGTATCGATCCCAAAACCACCTGTTAAATCAATTCCATTACCAGAATTAAGAATTTGAGCTTTATAACGAGCCGTACTTTCTGACGAACATTGCTCCATAGACAAACGAACAGGGTAGAGGATATGCTCATTTTTGAACCAAGAGGGGAGCTTTTTCTTAGCCAATTGTTTCCCCACCAATTGCTGCACAATAGCTTTCATATCCCATTCTGGATACTTAGAAGCATGTAACATTAAATCGGCAGCTGTGGAATGCAGCTGCCGATTGATGAACTCTTGTATTTTAGAATCTAATAAGTTCAATTAAACTCCAATATAAGAATACCCACTAAAGCTCCAATAAACGTAAAAGCGCCCTGTCTTATTCTTTTTCGCTTCTTTTTTGTTGCGCTGTATTTATATCCATTATAATAATCTGCATTGGAATATAAATACTCTCTATTTGGATTTCTAGGATTTAAAAAACGCTTATCCTTAGGTTTAGTAATATGACAAATAACTGCTGGAGCATAGTATGCGAAAACACTCCCAAAACCAATTGCAAAATCACGAGTCCCATTAAAATACTCTTGAGCATCTAAGTAGCCCTGATTAAAATCTTTATACTCTAAAGAATCGGTAAACACTCTTTTATGATCATAAATCTGAGCAGAACAGAAAAAAGGAATGAATGCTAAAAGAACTAAGAGCTTTTTCATCTATCGAGTTCTAAAGTTAAATCCAATCGTTACGGTAAAACGATGACCTGTACGTTCTGTTGTTGTAGTTTCCCATTCTGTAGATACTCCAGTCTCTTGATTATAGTCATAATGATCTTCAGTTTCTGTACGATTAACAGAAGGTACCCAAGCGAAATTGATAGGAATATTAAGATTACCAGCTTTGATAGTTTTACCAAAACCTAAAACTAAGGCAGCACCTGAAGCAGAAATGTTAGGTCCAATAGCAAATTCAGCACCTGAAGCAAAACGCGCTCCAAACATACCACTCAAACTAGGTAAGAATAGACCTTGTTCCAAACCACCAATAAGAAGAATTCCTTCTACTAATCCTGCTACATTCTCGTCGCCCATTATTTGCTTTTCAAACTGATAACCAAACTGAGTGATAAAATTTGTGCTAACTCCAAAAATTTCTTCAATACCATCCTTTAGCCCACCATTCGATATTATCGTAAGACCAACTCTAGGACCTGATAAGTTTTGAATGAAATCTGTTGGGACATTACCTTGACTTGAGTACTGAATTTGTGAGAATCCTTGTTCTACACAGAATAGACTGATTAATATTAAAACTAGCTTTTTCATTGTATTTAATTTTAGTTTGTAAAGGCGTATTGTAATATATTTGCACCCATCTTAAGAGCTAAGATACGAATGTTTTGGCTATCCTTATGTACTTCAACATCTTCCCAACCATCTCCTAAGTCGCTCTCGTAAGAATAAAAGCAAACTAAACGACCTTCGTATATCAAGCCATAACCTCTAGAGGGCTGATTATCATGTTCGTGTATTTTGGGTAAGCCATTTTCAAAATTAAAGGTCTGATGGTAGATAGGGTGGGAGAAAGGAAGTTCAATAAAGTCCAATTCTGGGAAAACCTTTTTCATTTCGGGACGTATGTAGGTATCCATTCCGTAATTATCATCAATATGCAGAAAACCTCCAGCTAACAGATAAGTTCTTAAGTTTTCAGCCTCATCAATAGAAAACACAACATTACCATGACCTGTCATATGAACGAATGGATATTGGTACAATTCAGAACTTGCTACATCAACAAGTTCGTAAACAGGATTAATATTCATATTTAAATTCACCCTACAAAACTGAATGAGATTTTTCATGGAAGTTGGATTTGCATACCAATCGCCACCGCCATTGTATTTTAATACGGCAACTCTACAGCTATAGCTATTAAAAGCCATTGCTATTGGTACGAGTAGGAATAATACTAAGTATTTAAGCTTTTTCATGATGTAATGCTATTGTGTGACATGCAACAATTCCTGCAGTTTCTGTTCGTAATCTGGAATCCCCTAAACTAACGGACTTAAAACTATTAGCCAAAGCTAAATCAATTTCTTTGGAACTAAAATCACCTTCGGGCCCAATTAAGATTAGTGAGTTTTTAGTCACAATAGATTGTAAAGTGGTTTTATCCTGTTCTTCGCAATGTGCTATAAAACAATCTAATGTATGCTTTTTAGAAAGGAATTCTTTAAATGAAATAGCGGGATTTAAAATAGGTAAATGAGCTTTTAACGACTGCTTTGTAGCCGAGAGAATAATCTTTTCCATGCGCTCAAGTTTAATCACCTTTCGCTCAGAATGAGCACAAATAATAGGGGTGATTTCATCAATACCAATTTCGGTTGCTTTTTCTAAAAACCATTCAAAGCGATCGTTGTTTTTGGTAGGTGCAATTGCGATATGCAAAGAGTAGGTACGTGGTTTATCTTTCCACTTTTTGATAATTTCAAATAAGACTTTCTTTTGTGAAACTAGCGAAATTCTCACTTCATAAAAACTCCCTTTCCCATCAATTAAATGAATAAGATCACCTTCTTGTTTGCGTAAAACTTTCACACAATGCTTAGACTCATCACTACTTAAGTGTAAATCTCCTTTAAAAACTTCTGGACAATAGAATAGTTGCATAGAACGAAAATAAAAAAAGGCTCTCAATTGAGAGCCTTTTTAATATAAAATATAAAAACTTATGCCTTAGCAAATGATTTTGGAGCAGCATCAAGAATATCTTTACTTGCATTTTCAGCAAACTGTTCAAAGTTCGCATTAAAGGCATCCGCTAGTTCATTTGCTTTAGTGTCGTAAGCATTTTTATCAGCCCAAGTGTTTTTAGGGAATAAAATATCCCCAGGAACATTAGGGCAAGTAGCTGGCATATTCAATCCAAATACTAGGTGCTCTTTATACTTAACATTTTCCAGCTCTCCATTTAAGGCTGCTGTAATCATCGAACGTGTGTACTTTAATTTCAAACGAGAACCTACTCCATACACACCACCAGACCAGCCAGTGTTTATTAACCAAACATTCACATCGTTCTCCGCCATTTTCTTACCCAACATTTCAGCATAGAAAGTTGGGTGTAGAGGCATAAATGGAGCACCAAAACAAGCAGAGAATGTAGTTTGTGGCTCAGTAATACCCGCTTCAGTACCGGCAACCTTAGCGGTGTAACCAGAAATAAAGTGGAACATTGCCTGACCAGGAGTCAATTTAGAAATCGGAGGCAAAACACCAAAAGCATCACATGTTAGGAAGAAGATGTTTTTTGGCATCGGACCTACAGAAGGCTCCTGAATATTATTAATATGGTGTATAGGATAACTTACACGAGTGTTTTCTGTTTTCGCACCACTCATGTAATCCGGCTCGTTAGTATCTTCTTTAAAAGTAATATTTTCTAATAAAGCACCTTCTTTAATAGCTTTAAAGATATCCGGCTCCTTATCCTCACTTAAGTCAATACATTTGGCGTAACATCCACCTTCAAAATTGAAGACTTCATCCTTAGACCAACCGTGCTCATCGTCACCAATAAGGTTTCTGTTAGGATCGGCAGATAAAGTAGTTTTCCCTGTGCCAGACAAACCGAAGAACAAAGCAGTATCACCCTCGTTACCAACATTCGAAGAACAGTGCATAGAAAGTACATCCTTTTGGAATGGAAGAATGAAGTTTAATGCAGAGAAAACACCTTTCTTAATTTCACCTGTATAACCTGTACCACCAATTAAGATTACCTTTTTAGTAAAGTTTAATACAGCAAAGTTATGTTGACGAGTTCCATCAATCTCAGGATTAGCCATAAAGCCAGGAGCATTTATTACAGTCCATTCAGATTCAAAATTTTCTATTTCTGTTTCCGAAGGGCGGATGAACATGTTATCTACAAACATATTCGACCAAGGATACTCATTTACTACCGTTAAAGGTAATCTGTGAGCCTCTCCTGCACATGCTACAGCATTTCGAGCATAAATCTCTTTACTCGACAAGTAGTCTACTACTTTATCGTAAAGTTTATCAAACTTATCAGCTTCGAATGGGATATTGATATTACCCCACCAAACTGACTCTTCGGTAATAGAATCTTTTACAATAAATCTATCTTTTGGAGAACGACCAGTAAACTCGCCAGTATCAATAGCTAGAGCGCCAGTGTTTGAGAATATTCCCATTTCTTTTTCTACTGAAATATCAGCTAAAGTCGTTGACTTTAAATTCCAGTGAACAGTTGCATCCTTAATACCGAAATCGGCAATAGATTGAATAGATGCTTTTAGTCCTTTCTCAATATTCATTTTTAAATGTTTTTGTTTTCAAAACTAAATAGACTGCAAATCTATCCATTTCTTTCAAAATGGGGTGCAATGTAAATTTACTTTTTAACAATTTTTTTCACAATAATTAAAAAACAAAAAGCTCCCATTTGGGAGCTTTTATTATTTCTTAATTACTTTTTGAACTACCAATTTTTCGTGTTCCGTAAAGCCTACTGTTAATTGATCTACATTCTCCTTATCAAACAAATACTTATAAGTAGATTGAACTGTAGAGACCTTTACCTTATGCTCTTCAATTAAGTTTAAAAATGAAGCTAATTGTGTAACTGTTATACACTCTCTTTTAGCATAAGCAACAATTAATTGATAACGTTGATGGTCATTTTGCTTTACTTCAACTGTTTTGTATAACGTTGTAAACCTTTCTTTTGACATAGGTTCGTTACAATCAGTTGCATGAACTGAAAAACTAAAAGCTAATACAGTTATAAGTCCTAAGATACCTTTCATAATCGGTTGTTTTTAATGATAATGTTGAATACAAATCTATGAAAATTTGCCATATCTTAGCCCTATATTTAAACAAAGCAGATGTCACAAAATATTTTCATTATAGGAGCAGGGCGTTCAGCCTCTTCACTCATTAAATATCTCATCGACGAATCGATCGAAAATGATTTCTTTATTAAAGTTGGTGATAGAGATTTAAGTTTGGCAGAAGATAAAATTGGTAGCAGTGATAGAGCCACAGCTATAAGTTTTGATGTTTTGGATGATACTCAAAGAGTAGAGGAAATTCAAAAAGCTGATATTGTAATTTCGATGTTACCTGCAAGTTTGCATTTTAAAGTAGCTCAAGATTGTGTGAAGTACAAAACCAACCTAGTTACTGCGTCTTATGTTTCTGAAGACATCAAATCTTTAGATACACAAGCAAAAGAAAATGGGGTTTTATTATTAAATGAAATTGGTCTAGATCCTGGTCTCGACCATATGTCGGCGATGAAAATCATTGATCAAATTAAAGCAAAAGGAGGGGAGTTGAAAAGCTTTAAATCTTATTGTGGAGGCTTAGTTGCCCCTGAATCAGTATCAAGCCCATGGCAGTACAAATTCACGTGGAATCCTCGTAATGTTGTTCTTGCTGGACAAGGAGTTGCCCAATACATTAGAAATGGGAAGTATAAGTACATCCCTTATCATAGACTTTTTAAACGAACAGAGACCCTTACAATACTAGACCAAGGTGAGTTTGAGGCTTATGCCAATCGTGATTCGCTAGCGTATAGAGGGGTTTATGGCTTAAATAATATTCCAACTTTATTACGAGGAACTTTACGTCGCCCAGGATACTGTGAATCTTGGGATTTATTTGTTGAGCTAGGTATGACAGATGATTCATACCAAATGAATGTGTCGGGAATGACTTATATGAATTTTTTAAATTCATTTATGAGAGAAGCAAATAACACAAGTCAAAATCGACTCAAAAAGCATTTTAGAATTACAGACAATGTACTCACTAAATTTGATTGGCTAGACTTTTTTGGTGATACAAAAATCGAACTTCAAAAGGCTACGCCAGCTCAGGTACTACAAAGTATATTAGAGTCAAAATGGACCTTAGGTAAGGACGATAAAGATATGGTTGTAATGCAGCATCAATTTGTTTATGAATTAGATGGTACAGAACACGAGCTACACTCTTCTTTTGTAACCTTTGGTGAAGATCAAACCTATACGGCAATGGCTAAAACGGTTGGTTTACCTGTAGGGGTTGCCACTAAGTTGATTCTTAAAGGCATTATTAAAGGTAAAGGAGTTAAAGTTCCTGTGGAGAAAAGTGTTTACAATCCTGTACTTAGTGAATTAGAAAAGTTCGGTATAGAATTTATCGAAGAAGAAATTAAATAGCAATATTACTTTGGGACTTTACAATCCTAAATAGAAGTCTTTAGTTAAACGAACATACTCTTCAGAATATGATCCGTCTTTCTTTCGAATACAAAGCTCCGACTTATTTGTTGGAGTTTTTTCTTTTACAAACATCATCATGACTCTATTTGGTATAGCACCAAGCTTAGGTTTTACAGTTGTATATTCCTTTAGAAAATAGCCGTTCTTATGAATAATTGCTATCAGTTTTTCTGACTCGTCAATAGGTAGGATGCAAGCTAATTCAGAATGATCAGAACCATGTCGATTCCACAATTCAACTAAGTCAGTTAAACCAAAACTTTGTTGATGACGAGCATAACCTTTTGAACGGGCACTAGAGATTAGCGAATTTGAAAAATAGGGTGGATTTGAAATGATTAAATCAAACTTTACTTCATCAGTCCATACTCTTGCATCGGCATGAATAATACTAATACGATCCCTCCATAAGCTCGAAGAAACATTTTCCATAGATTGATGGTAAGCGTTTTCATCAATCTCTAAAGCAGTAATCTGAACATTATCAGATTTTTGCGCCATCATTAAGGAGAGTAACCCTGTGCCGGCACCAACATCTAATAAGCACTTATGTGTTTTAGATAGACTTAACCAAGAGCCAAATAAAATGCTATCAGTACCCACCTTCATAGCTGTCTTATCTTGTTTAATAGAGAACTGCTTAAACTTAAATGTGCTCATGATTTTTCTTTAGACTTCAGATAAGCATTAACTAATATGGTTGCTAAAATTATAGCAAAGCCAATATAAAACTCCATTGACATTATTTCACTCTCTCCGAATATCCAAAGTGCGAATAAAATCGCGTAGATTGGCTCTAAGTTTACACTTATACTTACAGTGAAGGGGCTAAGAATTCTAAGGACTTCAATGCCTAATAAAAAAGCAAAAGCCGTGCAAATAACACCGAGTATTAATATGTAAACCCAGTCATTTCCATGCGGGATTAAATCAGAGACCACAAAATCACCACTTAGACTAAAATACGCAAGCATTGCCAAAGTCCCACCTAACATTTCGTTTAAGGCAATGGTGTGAGCCGAGTTTTCACGAATTAGTCCTGCATTCCAAACTGAAAATATGGCAGCTAGTAAAGCAGATGTCACACTCAATATAATTCCTAATGTAAATTGACTTTCAAAAGCAAAGATTATATAGATTCCAAAAATAACAAAGAGCCCTAAAATTAACTCGTAAAACTTTAACTTGGTTTTGAAAAATACAGGTTCAATTAATGCTACAAAAAAAGAGCAAGAAGCTAAACAAGATAGGGTTACGGATACATTAGACACTTTTATTGCTTCGAAGAAAGTTGCCCAATGTGCTGCAGTAATAAATCCAACTACTAACATTTGCCAGCGATGCTTCCACAATACTTTTTCCTTTTGTTTTTTAAACACTAAAAGAAGCGCTAGGGTAAAAAATGCAATTGACATTCTACTGATTACAATAGCAGAGGAGGGCATTGTAATTAATTTGCCCAATATCCCCGTAATACCCCAAATAAGGATTGTTAAATGGAGTATCAGGTAATAGTGTAGTTTCTTTGTTAGTTTCATTTTTCAAAAAAAAGTCTCGTATTAATACGAGACTTAAATATAAGGTTATAAATACTGTACAACTATATGATTGCAATCTCCTCAGAAATATAGTCGCCTTTAGCCAGTTTATCTTTAATCTCTGAAAATGATTGAATAGTATATTCTACTTCCTCTAAAGAGTGTACTGCAGTAGGTATTAACCTCAATAAGATTACCCCCTTAGGGACAACCGGATAAGTTACTATAGAACAGAAGATATTATAATTTTCTCTTAAATCAAAAGTAAGATTTGTTGCTTCGCCAACACCACCAGAAAGGTAGACAGGTGTTACTGCCGACTGGGTGTTACCTAAGTCAAATCCAGCCTTTTTCAATCCAAGTTGTAAAGCATTGGCAATAGTCCAAAGTTTATCCTTTTGCTCAGTTCCTCTACGCATAATTTCTAAACGCTTAATTGCGCCAATAACTATAGGCATAGGTAGCGATTTAGCGAAAATCTGAGAACGCATATTATATCTTAGGTACTCTACAATATCTTCAGTAGAAGATATAAACGCCCCTATAGAAGCAAATGATTTTGCAAAAGTACCGAAGTAGACATCCATTTCATCTTGACAGCCTAATTCCTCTCCAGCTCCTCGTCCTTCAGCACCCATAGTACCAATACCATGTGCGTCATCAACAAATATTCTGAATGTATATTTTTTCTTTAAGTCAGCAATTCCTTTTAAATCACCTAAATCACCCGACATTCCAAACACGCCTTCAGTAATCACTAAAATACCGCCACCTGTTTCGGCTGTAATTTTGTCTGCTCTAACAAGTTGTTTTTCTAAATTCTCTAGATTGTTATGTGGAAAAACAAAACGCTTACCTTGATGTAAACGAACACCATCAATAATACACGCATGACACTCACTGTCATAAACAATAACATCTTTTCTATCAACTAGTGCATCAATAGCCGAAAGCATCCCTTGATAGCCAAAGTTTAAAAGAATTGTATCTTCTTTTTGAACATAATCTGATAAACCTCTCTCTAACTCTTCATGAAGGTCAGTATTTCCAGACATCATTCTGGAACCCATTGGGTATCCTAAGCCCCAATCTTTCGCAGCTTGAGCATCAACTTCGCGAACTTCTGGGTGATTAGATAGACCTAAATAATTATTTATACTCCAGGTTAAAACTTCTTTTCCTCTAAAGGTCATCTTACTAGCGATTTCTCCTTCTAGTTTAGGGAATGTAAAATAACCGTGCGCATCTTTAGCATGTTGACCAAGAGGACCACGATTTAATCTTAATTTTTCAAATAAATCCATTATAATGTCGTTTGGTATTCGGGCAAAAATACAAATAGAAATGATTTAGGCAAAATTGTAGACGATAAGTAAGCTTATAACATCAATAAATTTCTTTTAAATTATATCTTTGCAGCATGACGAAAAAAAGCATAGTATACCTATTTAGTTTATTAAGCATTGTATTGAGCTCTTGTAGTGGGTATCAAAAGATTCTTAAAAGCACTGATTTAGATTATAAATACGAGCAAGCTATTAAGTTTTTCGAGAATGAAGAGTATGTGAAAGCATTCCCTTTATTTGATGAATTATTGTTACTACATAGAGGTACAGACAAGTCTGAAGACATTTACTATTACTATTCAAAAACTGAATATAAAAAAGGGAACTTATTGTCTGCTGCTTACCATTTTAAAAACTTTGCTAGTACTTACAAAAACAATCCAAATACGGAAGAATGTGCTTACTTGGCCGTTTATTGCCATTATTTATTATCACCTAAATATAGCTTAGATCAAACAAACACACACAAAGCACTAGAAGAGGTTAAAATATTCTTAGATATATACCCTAACAGCACATACATTAGTGATTGTGTAGAACTACAGGATAAATTACAATTAAAGCTACAGCATAAATCTTTCGAAAATGCGAAGCTATATTATACGACTGAAAACTATAAATCTGCAATTCACGCATTTAATTTAGCACTTCAGGAGTATCAAAACACTGTTTTTAAAGAGGAAATCTTATTTTTGCAACTTAAAAGTTATTATTTGCTTGCAGATAACAGCGTAGAGGAGAAGAAAGAGAAGAGAATTAAGGATACGATTTTTGCATTTAATCAATTTAAAAACACTTACCCAGAAAGTGAGTATAAGCAAGAGTCTAAGAGGATTTTCAAACAAGTGAAATTGCTAAGAAAAAAATAGCACATACATATACTTATGGATTACAAAAAAACGTCTGCATCTAAAACAACAGTAACTAACGACAATAGGTTACTAGAGGACAAAGTAGGGAACATTTATGAAGCTATCGTTGCTTTGGATAAAAGATCAAACCAAATTGGTGCTGAACTTAAAGAAGAATTGGTCAATAAGCTTGAGGAATTCGCAACCCATGACGATAGTTTAGATGAGATATTCGAAAACAAAGAACAAATTGAAGTTTCTAAATTTTACGAAAAGCTTCCTAAACCAACATTAATTGCTACAAGCGAATTGTTGAATGATGAGCTTTTCATTAAACTTCCAAAAGTAGAATAAGACTTCTGATGCTAAGTGGTAAAAACATCCTAATTGGGATAACTGGTGGAATTGCCGCCTATAAAACTGCTTATCTGGTTAGAGAATTTATAAAAGCAGGAGCGAATGTTAAATGCATTCAAACTCCTGCTTCTAAAACTTTCATTACACCTCTAACACTATCTACACTTTCAAAAAATGAAGTATTCTCTGAGTTTACTTCTGATGAAGATAACCCAAGATGGAATGATCATGTATCATTAGCTCTTTGGGCAGACTTATTCATAATTGCCCCTGCAACAGCCAATACACTTGGTAAAATGTGTCAGGGAATCTGCGACAACCTTTTAATGGCTACCTACTTATCTGCAAAATGCCCCGTGTATTTTGCTCCAGCTATGGATTTAGATATGTATCAGCATCCTTCTACAAAATCCAATCTTAATAAGCTACAAGGTTATGGTAATATTATTATTCCAGCAGAAAGTGGCGAATTAGCAAGTGGACTTGTAGGTGAGGGGAGAATGGCGGAGCCCGAAAATATATTTAAATTTATATATAAGGATTTATCTTCAAGACTTCCTCTTAGAGGTAAAACCATACTGATAACTGCCGGACCAACTTATGAATCAATAGATCCAGTACGATTCATTGGGAATCGATCTTCTGGGAAAATGGGATGTGAACTAGCTTTAAATCTTGCCAATAAAGGAGCTCATATAGAATTAATCTTAGGGCCCTCAGCGCAAAACCCACTTCACAGTAATATCACCATAACTAGAGTTGAATCTGCTGAAGAAATGTATCAGGCGAGCATGCTACAATTTAACTCTTCGGATATAGTAATTTGTGCAGCCGCAGTTTCTGATTATAGTCCAAAATCAAAGGCTGCTCAAAAAATTAAGAAAACGAACCATATTCCAATAATTGACCTAGAAGAAACTAAAGATATTCTTGCTACAATGGGGCGGTTAAAAGAAAAACAATTTTTAGTTGGATTTGCCCTAGAGACCGAAAATGAGCTTTACAATGCCCAATCTAAGTTGGAACGTAAAAACTTAGACCTTATCGTGCTGAATTCTCTACAAGATAAAGGTGCTGGGTTTCAGTACGACACAAATAAGATAACGATACTTACTAAAAGCAATAAAATGCTTAGCTTTGAGTTAAAATCTAAGCAAGAAGTTGCCCAAGATATCGTTAATACAATCCTAAGTGAAATCGATGCATAAATTAATTTGCACTGCCTTTATATTTCTTTTTTGTTCCCAAATAAATGCCCAAGAGTTAAATTGTAGAATTCAAATTAATTCACAAAAAATTCAAGGAACAAATCGACAGAAGTTCACCAATATGCGTACTACTCTGTATGAGTTTATGAATAATACAAGGTGGACAAATGACGTGTATTCTCCTGAAGAACGCATAGAATGTAATATTATCATCAACTTAACTAGCGAAGTTGGAGCTGATGGTTATAAAGGCTCAATCACTATTAAGTCTACAAGAGCTATCTATAGAACTTCATACAACTCTCCTGTATTGAATCTTGTAGACACAGACATTAGATTCAATTATATTGAAAATGAGACGCTTGAATTTAATGAACACAATCACACTTCAAATTTAGTGTCAATCCTATCTTACTATGCCTACGTTATAATAGGAATGGATTACGATACATTTTCTCCACTAACAGGAGATGAATATTTTCTGAAAGCTCAAAAGATAATAAGTAATGCTCAGTCTGATCAAAAAGCTACTGGATGGAAACCTTACGAAGGGACTTATAATAGATATTGGTTAGTTGAAAACTTACTTCACAACGACTTTAAACCATTAAGAAATGCAATGTACACCTATCACAGAGAAGGTTTAGACATACTCGCAGAGCAGGCTGAGTCTGGTAGAGATGAAATAACATCTGCATTGTATAGTGTAAAAACATCTGCTGATAGAAAAAATGGTGCATACCTTCTCAAGGTGTTTTTTGATGCTAAGGCTGATGAAATAACAAAAATTTATTCTGATGGGTTTATTACGAATAAAAATGAGTTAGTAGATATGCTAAAGCAAATTGACCCAGCAAACTCAGGCAAGTGGGATAAAATGCTACAGGATAAAACACAAGATAATCGTTAGTATATGCTGCAACACCTTTCGATAAAAAATTATGCTATAATTGACTCTTTAGAAATCAATTTCAAAAAGGGTTTTAGTGTTATCACTGGAGAAACTGGGTCTGGTAAATCTATTATCTTAGGTGCGCTTCAACTAATTATGGGGCAAAGGGCAGATAGTAAGGCTATATGTAATAGTAAATCAAAATGCATTATTGAGGGCTCTTTTGAAATAAAGAACTCTAATTTATTAGAGTTTTTTACTCAACACGACTTAGATTACGACCCATTAAATACGATTGTGCGAAGAGAAATTCACGCGAATGGTAAGTCTAGGGCGTTCATAAATGATAGCCCCGTTCGTTTAGATCAATTAAAAGAGTTTGGAGCATATATAGTTGACATACATTCTCAACATCAAACCCTATCACTAAACAAATCTAACTATCAGCTAAAATTAATAGATAGCTTAGCCCAGGCTTCTTTCGAAAACCATAAAGTACTTTTAGACGTTTATCGAAAAGACTTTAAACAATTCACAATTCTAAAGACTGAACTAAAACAGCTGCTAGATGATGGTGAAGAATCAAAAAGCCAACTAGATTATTTATCCTTTTTATTAGACGAACTTCAAGAGGCTAATTTAAAATTAAATGAAAAAGAAGAATTAGAATCCGCCCTAAAGACAATCGAAAATCGCGAAGTCATCGTAAACACTTTACATAAAATCAACTTCATTATTGAGGCTAATCATGAGTCTAGTCCGATAAATAGTCAATTATTTGAATTACTTCAGGGTATACAAAAAATTAGCTCTTTTGATGCGGAATACTCAAAATTAGCTGAAAGGCTACATAGTGTGACAATTGAGCTAGCTGATTTAAGTAAGGAAAGTGAAATACTACTCTCTAAGCTAGAACATGGAGATCAGAATATTGATGCAAAAAGCGAAAGACTAAATCTTATTAACCAATTAGAACAAAAGCATAGGGTTTCAGATTTTAATGCTCTAATTGAGAAGCAGAAGGAGATAGAAAAAAAAGTTTCTAAGCTATCTCATGTTGAAGGATATACGACAGAGCTAGAAGATAACATTAAGGCGCTTGAAATAAAACTCAATAAGAACGCAAAAGCTATACATAAAAATAGAACTTTGGTTAGTTCTGGAATTGAGACCTTCATAATTGATACCATAAAAGAATTGGGAATTAAAAATGGTCAATTTAAAGTAGCTATCTACCCACAAGAGAAATTAAATGAATGGGGTAGAGATGATATTTGTTTTATGTTTTCGGCTAACCAAGGTGTAGCGCTACAAGTAATGTCAAAAGTTGCTTCGGGTGGAGAAACCTCAAGATTAATGCTTGCTATAAAAGCATTACTGGCTAAACATCTTGACCTACCTTGTTTAATTTTAGATGAAATAGATACGGGTGTGTCTGGTGAGGTTGCAGGTAAGATTGCCAAAATACTAACTGAAATGGGAGCTCAAATACAGTTGATTGTAATTAGCCATTTGCCACAAGTTGCTGCAAAGGCTAATTATCACTATAAAGTAGAGAAAATCGATTTAGACGGTAAAAGTCAAACATCGATATACGAACTTGATGAAAAGCAAAGACTTGATGAATTAGCGAAGATGCTTAGCGGTGAAACAATTAGTCAAGCCGCCATGGAAAATGCTAAAGCTCTAATCGCAAATCATTAGGGGAATCATAAATTCATTTATATTTGTCAAAATTTAACACACAATAGCATGTTATTAAAAGGAAAGAAAGGTATTATTTTCGGAGCATTAGATTCGAAATCTATTGCATGGAAAGTGGCTGAGGAAGCTAAAAAACAAGGCGCCGAATTTGTCCTAACTAATGCCCCAATTGCAATGCGCATGGGAAAAATTAAGGAGCTAGCTGAAAAATGTAATGCAGAGATTATTCCTGCTGATGCTACTTCAATGGAAGATTTGGAAAACCTATTTACAAAGTCTCAAGTGATTTTAGGAGGTAAAATTGATTTCGTTTTACACTCAATAGGGATGTCTATTAACGTTCGTAAAGGAAAACATTATACAGACTTGAGCCACGACTTCATGATGAAGGGAATGGATGTGTCTGCAATGTCATTCCATAGAGTGATGCAAACTGCAATGAAATTGGATGCTATGAACGAGTGGGGTTCTATTGTTGCTCTTTCTTATATCGCTGCACAACGAACTTTCCCAGACTACAATGATATGGCTGATAATAAAGCATACCTAGAGTCAATTGCTCGTAGTTTTGGCTACCACTTCGGTAAAAGTAAAAAAGTACGTGTAAACACAATCTCACAATCACCTACCATGACAACAGCAGGTAGTGGAGTTAAAGGATTTGATGGTTTCTATAAGTATGCTGATATGATGTCTCCACTAGGAAATGCGCCTTCTGAGGCCTGTGCAAACTATGTGATTTCTTTATTCTCTGACCTAACCAAAATGGTTACTATGCAAAACCTATTCCACGATGGAGGATTTTCTTATACCGGAGTTAGTCAAGAAGTAATGGATAACTTTATTTCACAAGAAGACTAGTTAATCGTCTTAATATAATTCATAAAAAAAAGGAACTCCGAATATTCGGAGCTCCTTTTTTTTTAATCACTAACCTTTTCATCGGTTGGATTTTCATCGGTTGGATTTTCATCTTTCACTTTTTTCACTTTTTTCACTTTTGGCTTATACTTGGTGACCTTAATTTTAATGCATTCCTTTTTGGAATCAAAATCAATTAAAACCTTATCGCCATCAGATACATTCTTGCTAATAATTTTCTCAGCAAGAATATCCTCTACATGCTTCTGTATAGCTCTTTTCAGTGGGCGTGCTCCATACGCAGTATCAAATCCCTTATCAGAAATAAAGTCTTTTGCAGCATCAGTAATTTTGGCTGTAAAACCAATCTCTTTGATGCGTTCAAATAACTTATCCAATTCAATATCAATAATCTTATGAATATCCTCTCTACTCAATGTGTTAAAAAGGATCACATCGTCAATACGATTTAAAAACTCGGGAGAAAAAGCCTTCTTCAACGAGCCTTCAATAACACTTTTCGTGTACTCATCAAGACTATTTTTCTTAGCAGCTGTACTAAATCCAACACCCGAACCAAACTCTTTAAGTTTACGAGTTCCAATATTAGAAGTCATAATAATGATTGTATTTTTAAAATCAATTTTACGACCTAAGCTATCCGTAAGCATACCATCATCAAGAGCTTGTAGTAAAAGATTGAACACATCTGGATGTGCTTTTTCAATTTCATCCAATAAGATTACTGAATAGGGTTTTCTACGAACTTTTTCGGTTAATTGCCCACCTTCTTCATAGCCAACATAGCCCGGAGGTGCACCAATTAATCTTGAAATGGCGAACTTCTCCATATACTCACTCATGTCAATACGAATCATTGCCGATTCACTATCAAACAGAAGCTTCGATAATTCTTTAGCGAGTTGTGTTTTCCCTACACCAGTAGGTCCAATGAAAATAAAGGAACCAATTGGTTTATTTGGGTCTTTTAAACCAACACGATTACGCTGAATAGCTTTAACTATTTTAGATACCGCTTCGTCCTGACCTATTACATGTGCTTTTAATTGATCGGCCATTAAAGACAGTTTAGCATTTTCTTTTTCAGCAATACGATTTACTGGAATGCCTGTCATCATTGCAATAACTTCAGCAACATCCTGATCAGTCACAAGCTCTCTATGCGTTTTCACATCTTCCTCCCAAGCAATTTGGGCATCCAATAATTCATTTTCCGTTAGCTTTTCTACATCTCTTAATTGAGCTGCTTGTTCGTATCGCTGCTTTTTAACAACATCAACCTTCTGATCTCTAATCTTTTGAAGTTTAGACTCTAAAGAAATAATGTTCTTTGGCACTTGAATATTTGTAATATGAACTCTTGAACCCGCCTCGTCTAGTGCATCAATTGCTTTATCAGGCAAGTGTCTATCACTTATATATCTACTTGTTAAGCTCACACAAGCTTTTAAGGCTTCATCAGTATACGTTACATTGTGATGAGCTTCATATCGGTCTTTAATATTTGCCAATATCTGAAGCGTTTCCTCATCCGTTGTTGGCTCAACAAGTACTTTTTGGAATCTTCGTTCTAAAGCGCCATCCTTCTCAATGTACTGACGATACTCATCGAGTGTAGTTGCTCCAATACATTGTAGCTCTCCCCGCGCAAGAGCCGGCTTAAACATATTCGAAGCATCTAAACTTCCCGCAGCACCACCTGCACCAACAATAGTATGAATCTCATCTATAAACAGGATGATATCAGGATTTTTCTCTAACTCATTCAATACCGCCTTTATACGCTCTTCAAACTGCCCTCTATACTTCGTTCCAGCAACTAATGACGCTAAATCTAAAGTAACTATTCGCTTATCAAACAAAACTCTAGAAACCTTTTTCTGAACGATTCTAAGAGCCAATCCTTCGGCAATAGCCGACTTACCGACTCCAGGTTCACCAATTAATAAAGGATTGTTTTTCTTTCTTCTTGAAAGAACCTGCGAAACGCGTTCAATTTCTTTTTCCCTTCCTATAACAGGATCCAACTTATCCTCCTCAGCAAACTTGGTTAAATCTCTTCCAAAATTATCTAAGACTGGAGTCTTAGACTTGAGATTGCTTTTATATTTTTTCTGAGCCTTATAATCACCCGAACTTACTCCTTCAAATTCGTCGTCATCCTCATCCTCATCGTCATCGTCGAATGGCATTTCAGATTGAAGATCCTCATAAGTATCATCACTTGTTCTTTGTTCAAATTTTTCTTTTACACTTTCGTATGTAACGTCTAGCTGCTCAAACAAATGAGTCATTGTCATTGGGTCAGACTCATTCCTAAGGATACATAGTAAAAGGTGAGGGGTACCTATCAATTCGCTACTGTAGAGCTTTGCTTCTAAAAAGGTTGTTTTTAAAGCTTTTTCAGCTTGTTTAGTCAAGGGGATATTAGATGCAGCACTATTCGAAGAAGTAACATCAGCACTAGACAGCTCTTCTATTCTTTTCCGCAATGATTTCATATCAACACCCAAGCCAATAAGAATATCAATAGCTACACCTTCACCTTCACGGATCATTCCTAGTAATAGGTGTTCTGTACCAATATAATTATGCCCTAAACGTATAGCCTCTTCTTTGCTAAATTGTATCACATCTTTTACTCTTGGTGAGAAATTTTCATCCATAATCTATTTATTTTAAAATCCATAATTCACCTTATCTCAAAGATAATTAGCTTTTCATTAAATCGGTAATATATGAGTCACTTTTTTCAACATTTATACGTCTTTAATTGTTAATTATTTCCTCTAAACATAGCAACTAATAAGTGTTTTTTAGTCTATATTCGTGTGTCTTAATACACAGAAAAGAATACAAATCTTAATTGCTAATTAAATGGCTGACGGAGAGAAGATTATACCTATAAATATTGAAGATGAAATGAAGTCTGCATACATCGATTATTCGATGTCTGTAATTGTTTCTCGTGCTTTGCCAGATGTAAGAGATGGATTCAAACCTGTTCACCGTAGAGTTCTCTTCGGAATGCATGAATTGGGAATTCGCGCGACAGGTGCTCATAAGAAATCTGCAAGAATTGTAGGTGAAGTACTAGGTAAATATCACCCACACGGTGACACCTCTGTATATGATTCTATGGTGCGTATGGCACAAGAGTGGTCTTTGCGTTATATGCTCGTTGATGGGCAAGGTAACTTTGGGTCTATTGATGGTGATAGCCCTGCAGCAATGCGTTATACTGAGGCTAGATTGAAGAAGATTTCTGAAGAGATGTTAAAAGACATCGATAAAGAGACCGTTGATTTCCGCTTAAATTTTGATGATTCTTTACAAGAACCTACAGTTCTTCCGAGTAGAGTTCCAAACTTACTGATTAATGGAGCTTCTGGTATTGCTGTAGGTATGGCAACAAATATGCCTCCACATAACCTTACGGAAGTTGTAAATGCTATTATTGCTTATATAGCTGATAACGAAATAGACACAGAAGGCTTAATGGCTTATGTGAAAGCTCCTGATTTCCCAACTGGAGGAACAATTTACGGTTACGATGGCGTTAAAGCAGCCTTCGAAACGGGTAAAGGTAGAATCGTATTAAGAGCTAAAACGACTTTTGAAGAAGTAGATGGTCGCGATTGTATCATTGTTACCGAGATTCCTTATATGGTGAATAAGGCCGACATGATTAAAAAGACGGCTGACTTAGTAAACGATAAAAAATTAGAAGGTATTTCGGATATCCGAGATGAATCTGACCGTAATGGTATGCGAATCGTTTATATCCTTAAGCGTGATGCAATTCCTAATATTGTATTAAACAAACTATACAAATACACATCTCTACAAAACTCATTCTCAGTAAATAATATTGCCCTTGTAAAAGGTCGTCCGATGTTATTGACCCTAAAAGAGATGATTAAATATTTTGTTGAACACAGACATGAAGTTGTTGTTCGCAGAACGGAATACGAACTAAGACAAGCAAATAAGAAAGCTCATATTCTTGAAGGATTACTAATAGCACTAAATAACTTAGATGCTATTATAGCCCTAATTAAAGCTTCAAAGACTCCTGAAATAGCACGAGTATCTTTGATGCAAAATTATTCTCTTACAGAAATTCAAGCTAAAGCTATACTTGAACTAAGGTTGCAGAAATTAACTGGGCTTGAGCAAGAGAAGATTAAAGATGAGCACGCTGAATTGATGAAACTTATTACTCACTTAGAGGGTATTCTAGGAGACGAAGAACTTCGTATGAGTATCATTAAAGATGAATTAATTGAAATTCGCGACAAGTATGGCGATGAAAGACGTACTGAAATTGAATATGCGGGTGGAGATTTAAGTATTGAAGATATGATCCCTAACTCTGAAGTTGTGATTACAATTTCTCACTTAGGATACATTAAGCGTACTTTATTATCAGAATACAAAACACAAAGTAGAGGAGGAGTAGGTTCAAAAGGTGCCACCACTAGAGATAAAGACTTTGTAGAACAAATATTTATGGCAACCAACCATAATTACATGTTGTTCTTTACAGAAAAAGGGAAATGTTTCTGGTTGAAAGTTTACGAAATCCCAGAAGGTTCGAAAACTGCAAAAGGTAGAGCTATACAAAACCTCATAAACCTTGAGCCAAACGATAAGGTAATGGCATTCCTAAACGTTGAAAACCTTAAAGACGAAGACTACATCAATAATCACTTTATTATTATGTGTACGAAACGTGGGGTTATTAAAAAGACAACACTCGAAGCCTACTCTAGACCACGTATAAATGGAATTAATGCAATTGGTATCCGAGAGGACGATCAATTATTAGAGGCAAAACTTACAACAGGTGATTCATTCATCATGTTAGCAGCTAAGTCTGGTAAAGCAATACGTTTCCACGAAAATGCAACTAGACCAATGGGTAGAAATGCTACTGGTGTAAGAGGAATTCGAATTGAAGATGCAGATGAAGTAATCGGTATGATTTGTGTTAACGATCCAGAATCTAATGTGCTTGTTGTATCAGAAAATGGATATGGTAAACGTTCTAACCTAGAGGACTATAGAATTACCAATCGTGGTGGTAAGGGTGTAAAAACTATTAGCATTACAGAAAAGACGGGTGAATTAATTGCCATTAAGAATGTTACCGACGAAAATGACCTGATGATTATCAAAAAGTCAGGTGTTGCCATTCGTTTAGGAGTAGAGAAAATGCGTGTGATGGGTAGAGCAACGCAGGGGGTTCGTTTAATTACTTTAAAGAGTAATGATTTCATTGCAGCTGTAGCCCAAGTAAATAAAGACGAAGAAGAGGAAGAGGAAGAACTTTCTGAAGAAATGGAAGAGTCTACTGAAACGTCTAATGAGAATACATCAGAAGAAAACAACCAAGAAGCCTAGAGATGAAGAAGGGGATTTTTATTGCAGTTATCGCTTTACTAGCAGGAGAAGCATTTGCTCAGAAAGCAGAACTTACAAGTGCGATTTTATCGTTCAGAAAACAAGATGTACAATCAGCAAAGGAGTATATTGACAGGGCTGAAGTAAAACTGAATAACGGCGGGAAATTAAAAGCTAAAGATATCAGTAAGCTTTGGTACAATAAAGGACTTGTTTACTATTCGCTTTACAACACCCATAAAGATATTACATTCTTAGATGCATCAACAAGTGCTTTTAAAATTGATTCAGAAACTTCTGGAAGCTCTTATAGTAAGAAATCTTCAGCGGAATTAATACGTTGTGCTATTGCTTATAACAATGCAGCTTACGATATGTATGATTCTAAAGAATTCTCAACTGCATTAGCCTTATTCGAGAAGGTGGTAGAAGTTAATTCTTATTCAGCAATAGGAAAAATAGATACATCAAATCTTTATAATGCTTCTTTAATGGCAGTTCAAGCTAAAGATTCAGATAAAGCTATAGAATTGTTTACTAGACTTATTGAATTAGACTCAAGTAATGGTGACTACCACATTTCTTTAATCAAACAATACTCTATTCAAGAGAATAAAGAAGCCAGGTTTAAAGCAATTAAAGAGGGCAGGGCTAAAGCGCCTAGTCATACAGGCTTAATTTTTGAAGAAGTAAACTATTACCTGTCAGAAAATAATAACGAAGAACTTTTGATTAGTCTTGAAAGTGCTATTATTGCCGCTCCTGATAATAAAATACTTCATTTTGCTAAAGGCTCAGCACTAGGTACTTTAAAGAGGTACATGGAAGCAGAAGAAGCTTACTTATCCGCAATTTCGTTAGATGCAGATTATTTTGACGCTTATAACAACTTAGGTAGTTTATACCTTGATCAAGCAGCTCCTTTAGTTGATAAAATGAACAACCTTGGCTTGAGTCAAGCTGACCAAAAGAAATACAATTCTTTGAAAAAACAAAGAAATGAATTGTACTCTAAAGCTAAACCATATCTTGAGGAAGCCGTTAGAATTGATGATACTGCATACCCAGTTTTAAGTGCTCTTAAAGATGTATGTTACCAAACTGACGATATTGATTGTTGGAAGAGAACAAATACGAGAATGAAGGAACTGTCTGAGTAATATTAAAAGCGAGATTGGTTTCTCGCTTTTATTTTAAACATACTATTATACATAATATTGATTATGAGACTTTATGATTTTAGTGTTTATATAATGATTAGGTTTAATACATATTGATGAGTGATTTATAAAGAAATCCTAATCGCTGAGAATCGCGTAGAATTAAATGAGCTGAATTGTAATGGATATTGGAATATATGGTACTAAGAAAAAAGAATGAGATAAACCTGAGTAAAACATCATAAGGTTCTAACAAAAACGTTTATAGTAGTTATAAACAACTATAGAGCTCAGTCCACAGATAAAAAAGCCCATAAACAAAGGCAAAGTAGTATGATGAATAAAGGTTCCTAAAAAGATTCCTATAGGCACTGCAACTAAAGTTGAAATGAAACCTGTAATAGCTGCGCCGACTCCTGCAATGCGTCCGAGTGGCTGTAAGCTAATGGCTTTAAGGTTACCAAAAAGAAAACCTAGGGAGGTAAATTGGGCTAAAAGAAATGCAATTAATAAGCTAAGACTTGGGTTAGATTCACCAAAAAACAAGAACACATAAACAAGAGCTGTTAAAGTATAAGTATATAAGGATATCTTAATTAATTTTTCCATTCCGTATTTCATCACAAGCTTACCATTTAAAAATGTAGATGCTCCAAACGCTAATGCTAATCCAGCAAACACGTATGGAAACTCATCAACTAATCCGTATTGTTGTTCGAATATTTGCTGAGAGGCACTTAAATACAGCATAAATGAACCCATTATTAAACCCGAAATAAAGGTAAAAACCATCGTAGATTTATAAGTCACTACGGTTTTAAATCCCGAAACAAAAAGCAATTTTGTAAAGGGTATTTTACTAGCCTTGCTTAGTGTTTCCTTTTGCCTAAAACCAAACCATAGTGCTACCAAAAGGCAAAAAACTATCTGAAAATAGAATATCGCTTGCCAACTAAAATACTCGAGAATATACTTACCAAAAGCGGGTGCTAGCGTAGGAACTATAATAAATACAACTGTAACAAAAGACATGATTTTAGCCATATGATCGCCTTCATATAAATCGCGAATCATAGAATAACTAATGGTTCTTGGAGCAGACAAACCTACCCCCTGCATAATCCTCCCAAAGATTATCATTTCTAAACTGGTAGAGAAAATACAAATAAAACTCGCTGCAATAAAAACCAAAAAGCCAATATACACGAGTGGTTTTCGCCCAAAGCTATCAGATACAGGACCGAAAAAAAGCTGCCCGATACCCAGTCCTAAAAAAATCATGGTAATGAGCAATTGATTATCATAAGCGTCTGTGACCCCAACAACATCGCCAATTACCGACATTGCAGGCAAAAGAGCATCAATAGATAGTGCAGCCATTGCCATTAATGATGCCATTAAAGCAATGAATTCGAATTGAGATTTTTCTTGTTTCAGCATAAACTCAGACTCTATAATTATTTAGAAATAGAAAAGATTAAACAATACTCTTTACTAAATAAACCGTACCATTAAACTTGATAGATCTAAAATCTTGAGCATTTAAAAAGGCTTGAGCTAAAGGCGATATTGGTGATATAACATATATTGAAACCCCTTTGTATTTTACAATACCCAATCCGATACTGATATAAAACAAAGCCTTCTCTGTAACTAATAAAGTTCCATTTTGAGGCTTATCATGTAATTGTACTTTAATTTGGGACAAGATTCTCAGTTGTTTCTCAGCTTCCTGAAATTGCATACCCAATTTCTCTTGTTCTAAGTGAATCATTGCACGGGCTGTTTCATGCTTATCTCCAGCCGAGCTTTTTGTAGCCGAACCTAAATCAGCCTTTTTAGCGTCTAATTGATTTTGTATTGAAATCAATTTCGTTCGTACTAATTGTAGGCAATATGCGTGTATTTGTAACTTGAAATTTAAATCGATCGTAGACATGAAATTGTTTGAATAAACGAATACTTGTTAATGCACTACCAAAGTAGACCAATATATCCTACTTCACATACATCAATATTTTTATTTATATTTTCATGGTTCAAAACAACATAAAGATGAGAAAACTACTATAAATTTTTACACTTATTTCTACAATTTCACTTGCTCAAAGTCCTTGTACATTAATTCCGGATGCAGGAATGTGCCTCGCCGCAATACCTATATACTATTTTGACCAAACAACGCAGCAATGTACTATGTTTGTTTGGGGAGGTTGTGGAGGAATTGTTCCATTTGATAATTTGGAGGAATGTGAAGCCGCTGCATGTACGACAACAGTAGAATCTTGTGAGGCATCTTTAATTTTGGGATGTGTTTACCCGCTTATATGGGATCCTGTATGTGGATGTGATGGAGTTACATACTCTAATTCTGGTGCAGCCGCTTGTAGTAGTATTTTTGAATTTACGGATGGTGTATGGGGTGTCACAACTGATAAATATGGGTGTACAGACAATTCAGCTTTAAATTACAATCCTTTGGCAACTATTGAAGATGGTACAACCAAAAAGAAGGTCCTCTATTAGGGCTTTCTTGTTTATCTTTTCACGAAGCTTTTAGTTGATGAAAAATCTTCTGACCTAAATTGAATTAAATACATACCACGCTCATAATCCTTTAAATCAAGAAGCGTGTGATTTTGATGAATTCTCTCATATATTAAGATCCCAAGTACAGAATAAATTGAAATGCTCCCCTCCTGCTTATATTCGATGTTTAGAATATCATTTGCTGGATTTGGATACATTAAAAAATCACTTTCAAATAGCGACTGAAGTCCTAA
>Ga0208879_1001188_pt1 | contig 25014 bp, 17 predicted proteins | sample Knorr_S15_td_Bot_FD_185605 | JGI IMG/M metagenome (GOLD analysis project Ga0208879, IMG submission 185605) | Marine microbial communities from Southern Atlantic Ocean transect - Knorr_S15_td_Bottom_ad_5009_LV_A (SPAdes) (version 2) | ecosystem: Environmental > Aquatic > Marine > Oceanic | place...
TGGATGTCGAGAACGCCTGGGGACCAGGCAGGCAATGGCTCCCCTACGCTCTGTGCACCGGCCGCGCATGGAAGCAGAAAGGCGGTCAGCGTCGCCCACCCACACGGTCTCATCTTCAGCTACTCCTCGGCGCCGTGGGTTCTTCGAAGCAGTCAACGGCTACTCAGGTATCTCTCCACCTTCTACGGCCCTTTCACGGACCGGACAACCTGAGCGGCAGCACCACATCGGTCAACTTACAGGGCCGGCAGTCGTCTTCCTCCCTGACCGTACCGCTGCACCCAAGACGGCCTTTAGAATGCCTCTCCCTAGATTCTTGGACGACGCATACTGACATTATTCGACGACTGTATGGCGATTCAACCAAAAGTAACGATATGACAACTGCGGTCACCCGTTCTCTGCTGTCGGGTTTCACGGTGCTGTTGCTGGCTTGCACTCATTCCGTGACCGAGGCGCAAAGCGACAACGAGATTGAAGATCAGACAACACAGCCCGACGACACCAAACTGGTATTTGCGAATTTAGAAATCGGCCAGACGAATCGTGGCACCATCAATATCAATGGCTACGACCGACATTTTTCAGTCACGTTTCCCACGTCATATGACAATGAGGAAGCGTATCCGGTTGTTCTGTTTTTTCATGGTTGTAGATGTCGTCCCACAGTCGACGACGAAGCCGTTTTGAGCTATTTGGATTGGTCACCGAGGTTGGAACCGTATAAAGACGATTTCATCGTCGTCAGAATGTCTGCCTTTTCCGAGAAGAAACCGGAGGTTCCCCGAGCGCCTGAGGATGGTGGAGCGCGCGGTATGTGGTTCTGGCATGAAGGTTTCGAGGCCGAGCGAGATGATTTCGCGTTCCTTCATACGGTGCTCCAAGCATTGCAGTCGTCGTCTGATATCAACATCGATCCGGAAAACATCTTTGGGGTCGGTCATTCGTCCGGGGCGATCTTTTTGCTCTCGTACGTATTGGGTGGTCCAGTCGATCTGACCGATGCGGGCTTGAACGACACCTATGCCTTCAAAGCCATTTCCGTAACGGGGGGTTCAGATTTTCGGGAAGGGATTGTCGATTTCAAAGAAAATACCCCTAGCACATTGCCATCCGTCTTTCACATCCAAGGCGAGCGGGATCAAGGGCTGTGGTTCAACGGTCAAGAGACTGGCAAGAGAGGTATCGATTTCCAAGAATTCGCCAATCCTTCCCCGCCAACGATTGTTGACGGACTTCGAGAGACTGTACATGGGCGTACGTACTCTGCGTGGGACGAAAACACCCCCTCGAATCCAAGCACCCTGCAACGATGGGCCGAGCATCTCGATCTCGAGTATTCGGGGTACGAGGAATATTCCCAGTACTACCTCTATAATTTCCCACCGGTAACGACTTCCGAGAACGTGCTCATCGGCATGAGGATCAAGGATTGCCCGCATGTCGTAGCCGCGGATCAATATCAGGCTGGTTTCTTCCGCATGTTCTCAAAGCAAGATGGTGATTTGCAGGCGTTCGACAGCGAGATATCTCGAGACACCGCTATGAGGTTTTGTGGCCGTCAGTAAACGCCCCCGCTAGCCGGACTCGGCGGCGACCTCCTCGACCTCGCGCCAGACTCGCAGCAGATTGCCGCCCCACAGCTTCTCGATGTCGTCTCGGCTGTAGCCCCTGCGCACCAGCTCGAGCGTGACGTTGAATGTCTCGCCGGCGTCGAACCAATCGACGATGCCACCGCCGCCGTCGAAGTCTGAGCTCAGCCCCACGTGATCGATGCCGATCAGGTCGACCGCGTGGTCCACATGATCGATGAAATCACCGACGTCGGGGTAGCCGATCTCACGAAGGCGGGCCATAACCTTGCCGCGCTCATCGGCTGAGAGCGAGAGCGCATCTCTGAGTCGCTCCAGCTCGAAATCCGCCAGTAGCTCAGAGGTCGCTTCCTGCTGCTCCGGCGTTAGGGTCTTGACGAACACAGGAAGGGCCGTGGCCTGCATGACCCCGCCGTTGTCCTCGAGTGCGAGTAGTGTCTCGTCGTCCATGTTTCGGAAATGGTCCGTGAGCGCGCGTGTGTTGGAGTGGGATGCGATAACAGGTGCGCGGGAGAGTCGTATCGCGTCGAGCACCGCGGCCTTTGAGATGTGAGAGACATCGACCATGATGCCGAGCCGATTCATCTCGGCAATGACTCGTTCTCCAAACGCGCTGATCCCGTCATGCTCCGATTCTTCGTCCCCGAGCTCGGGGCGCGGCCGTGCGGAATCGGAGATGTCGTTGTGTCCGCCGTGAGCCAGCGTGATGTAGCGGGCACCAAGTTCGTGGTAGCGCTCGAGGAGCGAGAGATCAGTACCAATGACGTACCCGTTCTCGATGCCGATGGCGGCGACGAGCTTACCGGAAGAGTGGATGCGTTCGACGTCGTCAGCGGAGTAGGCCAGCTCGATTAGATGCGGATACATCTCGTCCGCCATGCGGTGGATCGCATCGAACTTCGTCATTGCATCGGTTTTCGCTTGCGCGTAGTTCTCCGGCGTCCGTTCGGTTTGACGCACAAAAACGTTAAAAAACCCGACGTCGAGTCCACCCGCACGCATGTTTTGGAGATTGACTTGTCGAACACCGTTCAGCGGATCGACGGCCTCGGTCGCGAAGTTGAACGAGATATCGTGGTGACTGTCGATGGTGAGCACCGCGTCGTGAATGACCTCGCTGGTGGCGCGGAGATCGGCCTCCGACATCTGAGCGGGATCCGTGTCGGCGCACCCGATCATCGCCAGTAAGAGGACTACGCAGAACGGTGTGGGAAGTAGTTTCATTTCGACTCGCTCAGGTTGTCGTTCGACGATGCAACGCTCGCCGAGTAGTGATCGCGCTTCTGAACTGAGGGGACCGCGATCCGACTGGCATTCACCGTGCGGCGTACGGCCCGTGTATCGCCTTGACCGTGGCCTTCTCGTCTGAGTCGTCGAGAATGATGACGCGGTAGCGGGCGCCGCCCCTCTCCACTCGGACCACGATGTGCCCCTGCTCGCTGTCGATTTCGCGGAGCTGGGCGACGACCTGACGTGTCGCCTCCTGCGTGGTGACCGAGAAGATGTCCCGCGGTCCATCGTACAGCCGGGTCGATGACATGCGGGCAAACACGAACCGATCGGGATGCCCGGCCATTCTCGACGGAACGATCCACACGCGCGGTTCGAGTGACCGCACGAAGAACGGGGTCGTCGTGTCGCCGATGCCGTGATGATTCGCGACGGCCACGTCGACCGGTCCAACCGCCTCCGCAACTGGGCGCTCGACGTTCTGCCATGCCGGAAGCCCGGGCGCCGGCTGACCCGGCATGTCACCCCCGGTGTAGAAGTCGAACGCGCCGTAGCTCACCCGGAGGGCAATGCTGCACTGGTTTTCCGTGGGCCAGTCCTCTCGTGGAGTGTCCGCGAGTGCCGGAAAGTGGTGCCGCGTGCCGTCGCCCGCGCCGGTCCACACCTCGCCGTTGGCGGCAACGTTCCGTACCGTGAAGTTCCGATACCGCTCGGGCTCGTGTCTGAGCACGATCTGGTCCACGCGGCCCGGCTCGACCCGTTCCACGGTCATCCCACGGCGCGCTCCCTCTACTTCGAGAAACGCCCGGTAGTTCTCCATCATCGGGTTGTCGAGCGGACGCGGATACGCGTAGTCGGGCCACCCACGGTCGAGCATGGTCCGGATCGGCGTGTGGGAAGCCACGTCAGTGAACCCGCTCAGCTGGTACTCACCGCCCACTTCAGCCGGTGTCGCCGGCCCGAGCCCACCCATGTGATCGCCATGAAAATGCGTAATGAGACCGTAGTCGATCACCGGGTCAGTCTGATGCGACAGCATGCGTCGCGCGTACCTGGCAATCCATTCGCCGGCCGAACGTGACCCATCGGGCACCCGATTCGCGCCCCTCGGCGGCTCGGGGTTGCCATCACCCGCGTCGACCAGCAGCGACGTGCCATCCGGAAACACGAGCAGGGCCGCATTGCCCCGCCCCGTGCTGATCTGGTGGATGTCGAGAACCCCTGGGGACCAGGCAGGCAGCGGCTCGCCTACGGTCTGTGCGCCGGCCGCGCATGGAAGCAGGAGGGCAGTCAGCACCGTCCACCCGAGCGTGCTCGTCTTCGAGCGTGAGTTCGCCAGCAACTATGTCCTCGACGCCGTGGGTTCTTCGAAGCAGTCGAGAGCTACTCAGGCATCTCTCCGCGTCAATGGCCCTTTGCAGGATCGGATAACATGCGGGGCGGGGCCAAACCGGTCAACTTGCGGGCCCTCGTACGGTATCGGGCCCAACGGGCTGGGAATGGCCGACATCAACCGGGGCACTGAACGAGCCCTCGCCCCATCCCAAACTGTACCAAGAACTGCGCCGACGCCCCGTAAGTTGATGTACTACAGCGTGTTATGGTATATCGCTGTAGTGGTCGATCTCGAAAACTGTGCCAAACACTGAGTCAGGACCAGGCCCTTCTCACGAACCTCAGGGACCTCACTATGCACCCCCGCAGCGTGTACATGTTCGGGAACGACCCGTAGAGGTTGTCACCCACGAAAGCCGCCCGAATCTGGGGCAGCCAGACGGTGAGGCGATCGTAAGTCTCGCCCGGCATATGGAGGATTTCGAACTGGACTCCACCAACCTCCATGCCATGGTGCGGCTCATCCACACCGTCGACTTGACCAGCTCCCCACGGACAGGCACGATGGGTGGTACACCTTTCACGGGAAGGTATTTCATGGCCAGGGGACCGCTCGTCGACCGGCGGAAGTTCCTCGCAGGCAGCGCCGGCGCGATGAGCGCGGCATTCTTTGGAGGCGGGCCGCTCGATGCCCTGACGAGCCGGATCGCGCCACGGCAGTCACAAGTCTGGGATGCGGGTCAGGTGCGACACCTCCTCCCGACTGTCAGCGAGTCGAGGATCCTGCTCAAGGTCTCGTTCGAAGAGGCCCTCTTGGCGGCTCCCACACTCCGAGTCGGGGCGCGCAGTTTCCCGGGCCGGATGAACGATACGAGTGGCAGGTTCTGGCAGTTCTATGCCACGGACCTGGACGCGGGTGCCACCCACTCCCTCTCGCTCGTGGCGGCGAACGGCTCGTCCCTCTGCGAGCCATGGACGCTGTCCACCTTCCCTCCGGCAGATGCCCGCCCAGAGCGGTTCCGCCTCCTCTTCTTCACGTGTGCGGGCGGGCCAGAGGGCACCTACACGGGGATAGGGCAGCGTAGGGGGAACCTCCCCACCGCGATCCGCAACCGTCTACTGCGTCGGGCGCTGTCGTTCAACCCGGACGCGGCCGTCGCCAATGGAGACCACATCTACTGGGACCTCCACCGGTGGAGTGGCCAGCGCACGGGGGCACTCAGCCCCAGAGCGGAGACCTCGAACTTCGACTTCTCAGGGTCCGTCTTCGGCACGAGCAACGAGGCGGCGCTCATGCTGGCGGCGGAACCTCAGATCGTGCCCGTTTACGGTACGAACTTCCGATCGACGCCGGTCTTTTTCCTACAGGACGATCACGACCACTGGGAGAACGACGCAGCGGGTGCGTTCCCGATCGCATGGTTTCAGCTTCAACTCGCCCGTGCGACGCAGCAACTCTACTACCCGGAGTTTCTGCCCGAAGCAAATCGACCATTGGGGCTGCCATGGTCGGCATCGAGCGACCGAGGCTACCTCTCCGAGAGCTTCGGCACGATCCGCTACGGAAGCCTGGCCGAGGTCCTGCTCTACGACGTTCGCCGCACCATGACACTCGGACCCCAGGCCGTCTTCGTGGACCCGACCGTCGAGGAGTGGCTGCTCGCACGCACCACGTCTCCCGGGGTCCGCCACGTGGTCCACGCGCCTTCGAACCCCATGGGCTGGAGCGCCGGGAAATGGGGCGAGTGGTATCCCGACGTCCTTGACCGCGCCGTCGGCGCGCTCACAACGGCCGTTCCGAAGCCCTACTGGCAGGACGGATGGCTCAGTCAGCATGATCGGCTGGTGGACGCGATGTCGGGCATGCGGGCCCGCACGCCGCTCGTCGTGAGCGGTGACCTCCACGCGATTGGCGCCGGCACGATGCAGCGTTCCGGCACGCTGAACCTCGCCTCAAACCCGGTGACGACTGTCCTGAGCGGTCCGGTCGGCACGTCAGAAGGAGGCTTCCCGTCGGCGGTTCGCGGCGTGGGCTCCTCACCATCCGGGCACCTCGATCTGGTCGAGACCGTGCCACCCATCGAGCAACACGGGTTCACTCTAGTGGACTTCCTGCCCGACCGGATGGTGGTCAGCCTATTCCGTTGGGATGTGAACAGCCAGCCGCTCGAAGCGATCGACGGCTTGGAGCCGTTCTACACTACCGAGCTGAGCACGCCGTGAGTTCTCGACCCTCCCCGGTCCCGATTGATGGAGGTGGCCGAGCATGAGCGTGTCGGGAAGTCAACGGCACGTGCTATTTCGTGTGCGACCTACCCTGCTCCGCCAATGCGCAGGACCTCGTCGAGCAGAAAGTCGATGTCCTCGATCGTCGTGCGGAAGTTCACGATGCAGGCCCGCAACGCGTATCGGCCCTCGAGGTAGGTGGGCGACATGTACGCGGAGCCCTCCTGGACGATGGTCTCGAGTATGTGTCGATTCAGCTCGTCGACTTCGCCCTCCGTCTCATCAGAGGAGGGCCGGAATCGGAAGCAACTGATGCTCAGCTCCGAACCGAGGTGCTCGAGGGAGGGCTCGCGAGCGATGCGATCGTCGAGCGCTTCACGCAGCTCGATGTCTCTGCGAATCGTCTCCACGATGGCGTCGGCACCCCGAGCCTTGAGGATCGACCACACCTTCAGGCCTCGGAAGCGGCGTGTCATTTCGAGACCGTGATCGAAGAACGCGAAGCGTTCGATCGGGTCGATCTGGGTGATGGCCGTGTACTCGCTCTCCCAGCCGAACAGCGTCCGGCTCAATGTTTCGTCTCGGAGGAGAAGACAGCCGACGTCCACCGGCGCGAAGAGCCACTTGTGGGGATCGAGCGACAACGAATCGGCGCGAGCGAACGAGTCCCGCATCCACGCGTACTTCGTGGTCGCCGCGGCCGGGGCTCCGTAGGCACCATCGATGTGAAGCCATACGTCCTGCGCTTCACAGACGTCGGCGATCTGCTCAAGCGGATCGATCGCGCCGGTGTTCGCACCACCAGCGGAGGCGCATACCGCGACGGGGACCAACCCCGCCTCCCGGTCCTGATGCAACCGGGCCAAAAGAAGTTCGGTGCGCATTCGACGACTCGCATCGACCGGGACCAGGCGGATCTGCTCGTCCGGCACGCCGAGTACGCGACCCGCCTTCTTCATCGAAACGTGCGCCTCGGTGCTCATGTAGATCGCCTGACGGTGCCTCGGGGCCGAGACGTCCGCTTTGCGGACCGCCAAAGCGAGCGCGTGGAAGTTGGCGGAGGACCCCCCACTCGTGAGGATCCCGCTGCCCTCACCGGAGAAGCCCACCAGCTCATCGAGCCACCTGAGCACGACACGCTCGACTTCCGTTGCCCCCGGAGCGGAACGCCACGCGGTGAGGCCCTGGTTCATGGCGGACGCCATGGCGTCGGCGAAGATCCCCACCGGGTCGGGCGAGGTCACCACGTACCCGAAGAAGCGTGGGTGCCCGTTGTGCCGACAAAGGGGGAGGAGGGTGTCGACCCAGGACTTGATCACCTCGTCGACGGCGATGCCCTCGCGTGGGAGAGGTGCGTCCAGAAGCTCCCGGATCTCGTGGCCTCGAGCCGAGGGTAGGATCGGATCCTCCTGCCCCCTCCGGACGGCCTCCCACATCGAGTCCAGGACTCGCTGGCCCATGCGCTGAAACTCTTCGTGGGAGAGGTCGAACGAGGGCGCGGCTCCTCTACTCACGCACTGACAGGATCTCGTCCAGCGGCTTCTTGATCTTCGCCACGCTGGGTACAGTCGCATCTTCCGAAGGATGACCCACGGCCAGGATCATCACCGGCTTTTCGGAGTCGGGGCGATCACACAGCCCATTCAGGAACTTCATCGGGTTGGGTGTATGGGTCAGCGATGCCAGGCCAGCGTGATGGAGCGCCGCGATCAGGAAACCCGTGGCGATGCCGACGCTCTCGGGCACATAGTAGTTCTTGAATTTCTGTCCGTCGGCGAACTGTCCGTATCGTTGCGCGAAGATCACGATGAGCCAGGGCGCGATGTCGAGGTGCGGTTTCTCCTGGTTGGTGCCCACGGGCTCGAGCGCACGGAGCCACTCCTCGCTCGCGCCACCTTCGTAGAAGCCCTTTTCCTCCTCCTCAGCCGCGAGCCGAATCCGGTGCTTGTGCTCCGGGTTCGAGATGGCAACGAAATGCCAGGGCTGATGGTTCGCTCCGCTCGGTGCAGTCCCGGCAGCGAGAATACACCGTTCGATGATCTCACGGGGCACTTCCCGTGAGGAGTAATCGCGAACGGTGTGCCTGCGCTGCATGAACGAATAGAAGTCGTGGGCCGCCGTGACCATCTCCTCGTCGGACATGTGGTGCCGGTGAGGGAGCGGGATCGGTTGGTATTCGAGTCGGTCCTGGGTAAACATCGGGAGTCGTCCATGAGGAGAGTGCGGACTCTCGGTTGAGCCACCGGTAGGCCCACAAGATACGCCCAGCGGGGGCGCGGAAAAGCAGCCTCGACCAGCATCCTCGATCCGCGAGCTACCCCCTGTCCGCCACCCCGAGCCTTCGACTGCTCGCCCCCCACCCCGCTGAATTATGGAAATTCGCCACCATGCCGCCCGGCGGGACCAGCTCGTCGCATGCCTCTCGCACGTGGTCGCTCAACCGCATGTCGCCCACGGGTAGGAGGTCCTCGAGGTGGCTTGTCGTACGCGGACCGATGATAGGCGCCGTGATGCCTGGCTGATCTTTCACCCAGAGAACAGCGAGCTGGGCCGGCGGGATCCCCGCTTCCCTCGCCAGGGCCACGAACCGGTTGCCCACATCGATCCCGGGCTGGTTGATCCGCTCCGCATAAATGCCACCTCTGTAGGCCGCCCTCGAGCCTTCGGGGAACGCAGTGGCGTTCGCGTAGCGGCCGGTCAGCACACCCTGGGCGATTGGCGACCATGGCATGAGCCCCAGACCGTGCTCGACGCAGAGCGGTACCAGCTCATTCTCGATGCGCCTATCGAGCAGGTTATAGGGAGGCTGTTCGCAACAATAACGCGCGTACCCTCGGCGATCGCTGATGGCCAGAGCCTCCATCACCCTCCAAGCGGGGTGCGTGGAGCAGGCCACGTAGCGCACCCTGCCGGAGCGGACCAGCTCGTCGAGAGCGGCCAGCGTCTCCTCCTGATGGGTATCGGGATCGAATCGGTGGATGAAGTAGAGGTCGATGTAGTCCGTCTGCAGCCGTTGCAAGGAGTCCTCGCAGGCCTGGATGATGTGCAGCCTCGAATTGCCACGGTCGTTGGGTCCGGGTCCAGTCGGTGGAAAGACCTTGGTGGTAAGCAGCACTTGCTTGCGGAGCCCACTGCCCTTCAGAACCCGACCGATGATCCGTTCGGCCTCCCCCTTTCCGTAGCTGTCACCGGTGTCGATCACGTTGATTCCGGCGTCGACCGCACGCTCCAGGATCTGCTTCGCTTCGTCCTCGGGGGTCGGGTCGGCGAAGTTCGCCGTGCCCAAGGCCAACGCGGATATCTGCACGCCCGTTCGGCCGAGTACTCTGTATTCCATTGATCGACGGTAGATGGCCTGGCGATCCGTGTCCATTCCGTTGGCCGGCCCTGGGCGCCGCCGCATCTCTTCACGAGCCTCGGCCCGCATTGTCCCCGGGGCGCAGACCCGCCATTCTGTATGTATCTCGTCGTTGCTCGATCAGCTCCTGGAGGCTCGGCATGGACTTCAGACGAATCCCTCGGACTCTCTTGGTAGGCGCAGCCGCGGTCCTCGCGAGCCTGTTTGCGAGTGATGCCGCCGCGCAGGGCGGCGATCGACTAGCCGCCGGGGACGTGGCGACCTCCGCAGCCCCAGATGCGGTGACTTACTACGACGCCGTTCAGGGCGTGCTGCAAAGGAACTGCGTCACCTGCCATACCGAGAACCCGGTCAGCGTCGGTGGCATGATCGCCCCCTTTGCCCTCACGACGTTTCAGGATGCGCGACGGCGGTCGTCCGCCATCGCCGGTGTCGTGAGCACCGGCTACATGCCGCCCTGGGGCGCCGCCATCCAGCACCAGGGTACGTTCAAGGACGAACGCTACCTTCCCCCGGAGGACAAGCAGATTCTGATCGATTGGGCTGAAACGGGTGCGCAGATGGGTGACCCCTCCCCAGCGACGACAGCCGAGAGCCCGGCAGACCTCGACATCCAGGAGCCGACCGTCGCACCCGACGGAAGGGTGTGGTTGATGGGCCTGCCCGACATGGTCGTCGGATTCGATGAGCCGCTCCTCGTTTGCGAGCAGGTCCAAGACTGGCAGCCGCAGGTGCCGCAGCGGGTGATTTCGGGAGAGCTGACGGAGCCCAGGTGGATTCGCGCTACCGAGATCAACGCCGGCCCCAAGGTGCACCATACGGTGTCGAGCCTTCTCGGCGTCGGCACACCGGGGCGCGGGCCCTTCGTCTTCCCCGAGGGCTGGGGCATCCTGATGGTGCCGGATCAGTACATGAGTATCAGCATGCACTACCACAAAGAGGTCGGCCCGGGTACCGAGATCATCGACGACACCCGGGGGGGGATTCAGTTCTACGAGGACGGCGACCGGCTCGATCACGTCGTCGAGACCAGACTCCAGCCGTTCAGGGACTTCGTCATCCCGGCCGGGCACCCGAACTACGAGGTGCAGAATACGACTCACTTCGACGAGGACATCTACCTCCTGTCGATGGGTCCTCACGCGCACTACCGAGGCAAGGCCGTGAGGATCGAGCTCCAGCGTCCCGACAGGCAGTTCCGTGAGACTCTGCTTTCGATACCGAACTACGACTTCAACTGGCAGTTCCAGTATGAGCTGAATGAGCCACTGTTCATCCCGGCCGGCTCATCCATGATCACGACCTGGTGGTACGACAACTCCGCCGCCAATCCTTACAATCCGGATCCTACGGCCGAGGTGGTATACGGTCCGGCGACCACCGACGAAATGATGAACTCGCGCATTTACTTCGCGAGGACCGAACCGCTCGGGCTCGTCGCGGGCGGACCGATCCCCGCGGAGCTGGTCGAGCGGGCCCATGCGGCCGACGAGAGAGCGCGTCGCTTCGCGCGTGAGTGGGAGGACGGGAGCCAGAGCTGCGCCAAAGCAGCGGACATCGCCAGCCGGTAGGCTATCAAGCCTACGTGGGCAGGACCTGGGACGGGCCGCATCCTCTGCGAGAGGGTGCGGCCCGTTTTGGTTCATCCCCCTGACGCTACCGGTTTCGCCACGCCCGCCGGATCGCGATCCGGGTCGCCCAGCGACGTCCTCGTCGCTTGATGCGCCGACCGCGCGGTTTTCTTGCTGATGACGGGCTCGCCCCCTAGGCTCCCGGGTCAGCAGGAATCACCCTTCAGCACCCAACTCATGGACCGTCGATCGTTCGTCTCCGGGCTTGCCACGGTCGCGGCGTTTCCCGCTTCCAGCCTGAGCGCCCTGGCACGTACGTTTCCTGCGGCCGGCGAGGTCCATGCACTCGTGCTCGGTACCGCACAGGACGCCGGCTTCCCTCAGATCGGGTGTTATACAGACCGGTGCAACTACGGTCGCGAGTTGTGGGCCGAGGGCCGGCCCCGCTTCGTCTCGTCCATCGCGCTGATAGAGCCGGATGCCCAGAGGTTCTATCTCGTGGACGCGACGCCAGACATCACCCACCAGATCGACCTCATCGACGACGACGGCTTCCGTCGGCGCGCCGCGGAGCGACGCCCCTTTGATGGGATCTTCCTCACCCATGCGCACATAGGGCACTACTCAGGACTCGACGTCCTGGGGAACGAGGGGATCGGGATGGCGGAGACACCGCTGTTCTGCACGCCCCGCATGGCGGAGTTCATCAGTTCCAATCAGCCATGGCGCTTCCTGGTGGATCAGGGCCGACTCGTGCCCACACCGATCCCCTTCGACACCTGGCACAGACTCGACGACAACCTCGAAGTCCAGCTCTGGAAGGTGCCGCACCGGGACGAATTCGCCGACACGGTTGGTTTCGTTTTTCGCGGCCCGAGCCGCACGCTGCTCTTCTTACCGGATATCAACAGCTGGCACCTCTGGGACAAGGACGCCGCAGAAGCCGTGGCCAGTGTGGATGTAGCACTCCTCGACGCATCGTTCTGGTCCATGGACGAGATGCCGGGACGCTCCATGGATGATCTGCCGCATCCCCTGATCCTGCAGACGATGGACACGTTTCAGTCGGTCGTGGACGACAGGCTCGCGGAGGTGGTGCTCACGCATATCAACAATTCGAACCCTGCCCTGGACGACGGCGGTCCGCAACAAGCGGAGATCGCGCGGCGAGGCTTCACGCTCGCACGCGAAGGGATGCGCTTCGAGTTGTAAGCGACACTTGGGCGGTGGCCAATCAGTGCCGAACGACCACCTTGCCCATGAAGTCGCCGTTCATGAAGAAGTCGAACGCCTCGACCGCCTCCTCGAAGTCGAACACGCGGTCCACGATCGGGCGGATCTGGTGGCCCGAGAGGAATCGGTTCATCGCCTCGAAGTCCGCGCGCGACCCCACCTGAAATCCGGTGACGGAGGCGTTCTTGTTGAAGAGCTGGAAGAACGATACCTGCCCGTTGAAGCCCGTGAGGCCCCCGATGAGGGATACATGGGCGCCAAAGTCCAACGCCTGCATCGCTCGCGGCAGCGTTTCCCTGCCTCCGATCTCCAGAACGTGCTTGACGCCGCGGCCTGCGGTGAGTTCCAACACCCCTTCGTGCCACTCGGGGTTGCGCCGGTAGTTCACCGTTCCGACCGCACCGAGCTCCACCGCCCGGGCGAGCTTCTCGTCGCTGGATGAGGTGATGATGGGTCGCGCCCCGGCCGCAGCCGCGAACAGAAGCCCGAAGCTCGAGACCCCTCCGGTGCCCTGCAAAAGCACGTAGTCGTTGGGTTGAAGATCCCCGTGCTTGAACAGCGCGTTAAAGGCGGTGAGCCCGGCCGTCGTGAGTGTGGCAGCCTCCTCGTACGACAGGTAGTCGGGGATGGCCACGAAGCCGTCCGCATCGGCGACAAAGCTCTCCGTGAGAACGCCAGGCCCGGGTCCACCGCGACGGTACGGATTGGCTCCCGGAGGCTGGTCCCCGTCGATCCATGCCTCGGCAAAGAAGGTCGTGACCACGCGGTCGCCGATCACGAAGCGCGTGACGCCCTCTCCGACCGCGGTGACCTCACCCGCGCCGTCGGAGAGTGGGACCTGAACGTCGTCGCACTGGCCGGCGATGCGGTAGCGGTCCCGGCCGTTGAACGAGGACGCCCGCATCCTGACCCGGATCTCCCCCAGCACAGGCGTTCGCAGTGGCACCTCTCGGACAGCGACCGTGCAGCGTTCCCCATCGGGATCCGGCACATATCGCCACTCACGGACCGTCTGCGCCTGGGCCGCCGTGGCTGTTGCGAGCGAGAGCATCAGTGCGGCGAGGATCAGCAATGTTCGTCTTCCGACCCTCATGCTATCGCCCCGCTCGTATGACCACCCGGGCGAGACTCTGCGCGTCGGGCTGAAGTTCGGCATCTCCCGCCGGCATCCCGCCGAGGATGAGCATGTAGGCAATGACATCGACATACTCCTGCTCGGTCATCGAGTCCGGGTTGTCTTCCGGCATCGTCGCCCGCGTGAATTCGAATAAGGTCGCGAGCGACCTTCCCTGCCAGACGCGGAGAAACCTCGCACGCGCCAAAGGTGGCGTCGAGCGCATATCCGGATCGTCTGGAGCGCCATTCAATCTGTGGCCATGACACGTGCCACAAGCACCCTCGTACGCAGCCTGGCCGCGGTTCGCCTGTGCCTCGGTGAATACGCCGTCCCAGACCGATCCCATTGGCGGCGTTTCCTCGAGTCCCCCTAGCACCGCCGCTACTTCCTCGGTGGTCACATTGCTAGAGCCGTCCGCCCAGACGTTGCGAACGTAATTCACCAAAGCGGACAGTTCCTCGGCGGTCAGGCCGGGAAATGGAGGCATGCGGTCCCTGCCCTGTCGGATCGTGCGCACGACCCCCATGGGGTCCCGAAGCTGGTCACTGCCACGCAGGGCCGGAAACGTCGGCGGATCGCCGGCGCCCAAGTCCCTATGGCAAAGCGCGCAGTTCTCCTGATAGAGTCGCTGGCCCCGCTCCAAAAGGACCGTGTCGGGTTGTTGTTGTGCGACGGCGGCCGGGGCGATGAAGCACGCGAGCCCCAGGACGCCGACCACAAGCCTCAACATCAAAGCGACGGCTCTTCGACGGCGTGCGTCCCCGCGATGTAGCCATGCACGTGACCCTTGCCCAGGCCGTGCTTGTTGAATCCCCCCACGGCCTCACCTCCCGCATAGAGACCGGAAATCACTTGGCCCTGCATGTCCACGACCTGCTGGCGGCCATTGACCCGCAAACCGCCGTAGGAATCGTGCCAGATCACCATGATCGAGAGCGCATAGAAGGGGCCGGTCGCGATGCGATTCATGGGGGCATCCATCTCCCGCTCGAATTCGGGGTCGGCACCCGATTCCACATAACCGTTCCAGGTGCCCACCGTGTCGGCCAGGTACTTCAGCGGCACGCGCTGAAACTCATGGCCCGCGTATATCTGCTCCGCCAAGTCCTCGATGGTATCGGCCTGGAAGAAGTAGCCGTTGTCCGACACGTAGGGGTAGCGCAGCTCCCACCCGTTGCGATCGACCGCGTCCTGGTCGAAGACGGCCCAGAGCGGGCCCGAGTAGTAGTCGGGGGCCTCCGACCCCTCGTTCAGCGCTAGGGCGGCATGCACGCCATGGTCGTAGTTGTACATCTCCCTCACCCACTCCTTGCGGCAATTGCGCCAATCGAGCGGGGTGTGATCGAGCCCCCGCCCCGGGGCGCCGCGGTCGCCAGGGTACGCGCTCGGACCGGGCCGTGCGGGCAGACGGACTTCGTTGAAGAAGCGCTTCCCGACTTGGTTCACGGCGATGAACTCTTCGAAGCCCGAGCTTCCGACACTGAACCCGGCAGACCCGCGGAAGCCGAACGTCGGGTGTCCGGGCATCATGCCGGTATACGCGTCGCGGGTACCGAGACGCGTCGAGATGTGGAACGTCGTGAAATACGAGAGATTTTGCTGCATGCCCGCCAGGTTCGCGCCGATCCTCAGGCCGGCGATGAGCGCTGATCCGTCCTGACCTCCGGACCCCAGCAGAGCCCGACCGCTCGTCGGGAAAGCGGGCTCGCGCAGGGCCGGGTAGAACATGCTGCGGACCTCGGGGTTTCCCGCGTGACCGCCACTGGCGAGGATGACGGCCTTGCGGGCCCTGATGTTCACGGTGTCCCGCCGCTCGTCGATGTTGCCGTTCTGCCAAAGGCTCTGGAGGACCTCGCCGCTCTCAGGGTGCTGCCGTGGGGAATAGTGAGCCTTTATCCCCAGAACCCTGCCCGCAACAGGCTGCTCGCGAACGATCTCGTCGAAACGGCGGTGCAGGATGAACTGGACGCCCTTCTCGCGGGCCGAGAACTCCAGACACCGGGAGAGCGCGGCGCCGTTGGCCACGGCGTTGGGTCCGACGGAGCGGCTCGCGTTGTTCATGCGCAGGGGCGCGAACGCACTCGAACGCTCGCGATCGGCTACGCCCGCGTCCTCCGCGGTGATCGTTCCGGCCTTGATGTCCGTCACGTCGCCCAGCATGAGGAAGCAGGTCGCCAAGCGCGCGCGCGACAGCCCTCCGCCGCCGTGCGTGCCCGCGACCCTCGAGAAGCGGACGTAGTTGTCGATCAGGAACTGCCGAGTCGCCGGACAATTCTCGGCCCAGGCACGCGCCAACTCCCGCTCGTTGTACCGGTAGGGGGCCTGACCCTTGGGGTCGACGACCGACCAGTCGGTGAGGTCCGTGAACAGGAGCTCGACGTCGTCATCCAGTTCCTCCGGCTCCTCAATGGGAGCGACCGTGACGAACCCCTCCCGGTCGCTCTCGCCGCTCATGTCTCTCTGCTGAACCGGGTCGCCTCCGCCGAGCGACATCCGGCCCGCACTGTGCAGCATACGGCCGCCGAGGTCGAAGTTCTGATCCACCACAAGCACGCTGGCCCCGAGGTCCACCGCGCGAATGGCTGCAGTCAGGCCCGCGCACCCGCCTCCCGCGATAACGACATCTGCCTCATAGTGCCAGACCGTTTGTTGCGCGCCACTCGCCGGGACCTGCGCTTGCGCTTCGGCTGAATCCAACAGAACCCCAGAACCCAACCCGGCAACGACGCCCGTCTTGACGAAGTCTCGCCTGTTCAGGGCCTTCTTGTTGGGCGTTGGGTCCTTCGACGGACGGTCGTCCTTCGTTGTCATATGCAGTCCTCCCTGGATTTCTTAGCCGCCACGGCAATGTTGGCGACCAACCACATGCGGTCCACATCAGCGACCCCCGCCATAGCGATGCCGGGCAGGAAATAGACCCACCGTAGAATCCTGAAGGGACGCTCACTCACAAGTGAGACAAAGCTCGTCTCGAAGTACACGTAGGAGCCGATCTGCGTCGACAGACAGAATGTGGCGATGGCCCCCGACACGATGAGGGCGTCGACCGACGGGGAGCCATACCCTGCTTGATGGCCTCACTCACCGCGACGCCCGCCATGTTGCCCATGCCCACGGTCCCAGCCAGTGACGTAGCCGCCGCCTGAAAGGGCGTCATCTGCTGTCGCTCGGCCCGGTCCCCGCTCGCGGCCAAGCGCCCCAAGGTGCTCCGCCAGATGTAGCAGACACCGGTGAGCTGGAAGACACCCGAGGTCAGGGTGAAGAAGACGGCGACCCCGGCCAGGAAGGCCATCGTCCACGGCCCCCGTGGATGCGCATCGATGATCTCCAGGGTCGCCAGCAGGGTGTCGGTCATCGAAGGACATCTAAGCTTGAGTCATCGCTGAGAGGGCATCCTGACATCCCAGAGCGTGAGGCGCCAGAGATCGTGGCGCACGCACCCATGAGCACGAGGAGGATCGACAGCGTCACCACAGATGCGGCCGAGGCGACCACCACGGTCCCGACCGCCACATCAGATGCCGTCTCGTAGCGGGCACCGAACAGGTAGACCATCGCGCCGCTCGGCATTCCCGCCATCACGACCACCACCGGAGCTCACGGAGCACCCAGACCGAGGATCGGGACCGCGATCACCCAGGCCGAGAATGGTGACGTGACCCCCTGAAACGAGACCAGCGCGAATGTTAGGATCTTGCTATCCCTCCGCCCCGAGCAAGCGCCCCATGGCAACGGATCGCCGCTGCCACTGCCCGGTCTCGGCCTCCAAGTGTCGGAGGCCCGCTCGAGTCAGCGAGTAGTACTTCGCGCGGCGAGAGTTCTCGGTCTGTCTCCACTCAGAATCGAGCCACCCCCCTCGTTCCAATCGCTTTAGGCAGGTGAGTAACGAGCCGGGGTTCACCTTGAACACACCCTGAGAGACTTGCTCGATTCTTTTAGCGATCCCGTACCCATGTAACGGCGACAGGCTGAGGGTCTTCAGGATCAGCAGGTCGAGGGTGCCCTGGATGACGTCGGTATTGCCTTGGTCCATAGCCTTTTCTCGAAGAGGACGAGATCGACGTTCGGCACACACCACTTGATTGTCAAGATGTGACCGTCAAATGGAAGGTGCCCCGCGACGGCGCTCGCGCTCCACTGGTATGCGGCGCATCTTGAACGCCTGAGCGACCCGGCCACCTCCCTGAACGCAGCGCTAGAGAGCCGCAAAAGCGAGATATTAATGAAGCGAAGAAAGTTTGTTCGAACTGTGATCATCGGCGGTGCCGGCGCTGCCGCGGTAGGCCTGCCGTTTGAAAGAGCCTATTCGCAAGCACCGACGCGGCAGGCGGCTGTTCGCACCAATCGTCGACACATCGTCAGGGGACCGGCGCACCTGCTCCGGGACGGTCACGAATTCCAGCTTCCATCTCCGACAGAGTACAAAGACGTCGTCATTGTCGGCGCCGGGCCGAATGCTCTGGTGGCCGCATACCACCTTCCAGATGCAGAACTGGTGTGTTTGGAGAAGGAGCCGAGAAGCGGTGGCAACGCCCAGCGCTCGAAGTGGCGGGGCATCGACTTCACGGAAGGTGCGGCGTATACGGGCACAGGTTCCCGACTGGCGGACTTCATCGATGCAGAATTCGGCATTGCACCAACACCGCTTCCCAGCAGCAATGTCGGCTACATCGTTGGCAACAAGGTCATTCCAAACTTTTATCAGACTGGATTCGACGAACTTCCCTTTGACGAAGCCACGCGGGCCGAATTCTACCGGTTCCGGGATGCGTGCGAAGAAGCGGAGAGCCGATTGGGTGAGGGGCGGTCCTCTCTTTTCCGCGGTGACCCGATTTCCCATCGGTCGGTGCGTGAGGAAGTCCTGGCACTCGAGAAGCTGAGCTTCGAGCAGTGGCTCAACGACAACCGGTTTGCCGAGGAAGTGATCCAGTGGTGTGACTCATATTGCCCCACCGAGACCGGCGGTTATCCCAGAAACATGTCTGCGCTCGCAGGACTTTCGATGGCAGGCCTGGGCGACTACGAAGGCTATGGGGCGTTTCCAGGCGGACTGGCGCCGATGGCGGAGGCACTGGCCGCTGGTGTCCGAGCTCACGGTGCGAACCGAATTAGAACGGGGGCGTTCGTGGTGGCAGTGGCCAACACCGTCGACGGCAGGAACGTCGACGTCACGTATTTGCAGGCGAACAAGCTGCATACGATACGATGCAAGACATGTATCTGGGGCGGCCAAAAACACATAGCAGCGTACGTCGTTACAGATATGCCGGAAGAGCAGAAAGCAGCCATCGGCAACATGAGTTACAACGATATCTCGGTCATGAACATGTGTTACGACCGCAGGATCTATGACGGGGCGTTCATCACCTGGATGAATGAAGGACCGATTAACAACATCTTGTCCGCGGACTGGGTTCTCAACGGCGGGAGCGTCGATCCCGATTCTCCGCAGGTGCTCACGTGCGATTGGACGAACCGACCGGAGGACCGGGCGTCGCTACTGGACGATGACTGGGTTGTCGAGCAGTGCCAGCGGTCGGCGCGGCGACTCGAAGAGATCTTCCCGGGCAGCATCGATCATCTCGTGGAAATCAGGCTGCCTTTGCGAGCCCACTCGTGGGTTGTCAGATCACCCGGATACGTGACCGAAATTCTGCCTGTGATCGCAAACGATGTCGGGCGCGTCGTAATCACGCGAGCGAATCACGGCTCATTCACCGAGGCATACAGTGCCGGCCTGGAGAATGCCGCCACGGCAAGGGACTGGCTCTCCGTCAGCTGAGCAGGCGCTGGTTGTCGGGATCGTAGAGCGGCTGCTGCACGACCCGCGCCGCCCGGCGCTCGCCCAGGATCTCCACCACGAGGTCCGTGCCGGGCTCGAGATACCGGACCGGCAGGTAGGCCAGAACGATCGTCTTCTCCACGGTATGCCCGTATCCGCCGGAGGCGACGTAGCCGATCCTCTCGCGGCCGGCAAAAATCGGCTCGTAGCCATGAGGATCGGCGTCGTCCGCGTCGACGACGATGCAGGCGAGCCCACGCTCTAGCCCGCGCTCGCGTTGACGGAGTAGTGCGTCGCGGCCGATGAAGTCGCCCTTGTCAAAATTGACGAAGCGGCCCATCCCAGCCTCGAGAGGGGTGTAGTCGGCCGACATGTCGGAGCCCCAGAGACGGTAGGCCTTCTCGAGCCGCATGGAGTCGAGTGCTCGGTAGCCGAAGTCGATGATCCCGTACTGCCGGCCGGCTTCCATCAAGAGATCGTATAGATACGTCTGATGCTCGCTGGCATGGTGAAGCTCGTAGCCGAGCTCGCCGACGTAGGAGACTCGGAGCACCCGCACGGGCGCCGTACCTGCACGCAGCTCGCGGCAGCGGAAGAAAGGGAAGGCGCTTCGCGAGCAGTCGGTGTCGGTAATCGCCTGGAGCAAGTCACGCGAGCGCGGACCTGCGAGTGTGAGTACCCCATCCCGGTCCGTGACGTTGGCGAGTTCGACGCTGTCGTCCTGCGGCAGGTGGCGCGCGAGCCATTCGAAGTCGTGGCACTCTGTCGCGGCGGCGGACACCACATAAAAGTGCTCGTCCGCGAGTCTGGTCACGGTCACGTCGCACTCGATGCCGCCCTTCGGCGTGCACATCTGCGTTAGCGACATTCGGCCGACCGAGCGCGGAAGTGCGTTTGCGCAGAGACGGTCGAGAAACCCCTCTGCGCCCGGCCCCGCGACTTCATACTTGGCAAAACTCGTTTGATCGAGCACGCCGACAGACGAGCGAACCGCGGAGCACTCCTTCCCGACAGCAGCGTGCCAGTTTCCGCGATGGAAGGAGTACTCGTCTCGTGCCGGGCCTTCGTGGCAGAACCACAGCGGGCGCTCCCACGCGAATCGGGCGCCGAACACGGCTCCCGTGGCGAGCAGTCGATCATGGAGCGGGCTCGTCTTCAGCGGCCGCCCGGCAGGGAGCTCCTCTTCGGGATAATGGATGGCGTACTCGCGTTCATACACTTCGCAGGCGCGTTCCGCCACGTACTCGACCGAGCTGGCGTAGTCGCCGAAGCGACGCGCATCCAGCTCCCACATGTTGTCACTGGGCTGCCCATGCACAATCCATTCCGCGGCGTACTTCCCCGCGCCGCCACCGAAGACGATGCCGAAAATGCTGAAGCCGGCCAGGACGTGGAAGTCCTGGAGACCGGGTACCGGCCCCATCAGACATTTGCCATCAGGCGTATAGCCGTCGGGCCCGTTGATGATGCTCTTGATGCCCACGTTCGCGAAGGCGGGTACGCGGCGAGCGGCAGCCGCGAGCACTGATTCGAGCCGATCGAGGTCGGGCGGGAGCAGACTACTGTGGAAGTCCTCGGGGATCCCCTCCAGCTCCCACGGTTTCGGATTGCGTTCGAACGGGCCGACGAGCAGCCCGCCTCCCTCCTCGCGAACGTAGAAGGAGGCCGATGCGTCCCGAAGGACCGGCAGCTCCAGCTCGAGTGAGCTGAGTTCTTCGACTTCCTCCGTGACCAAGAACTGGTGCTCGAGCGGCACGATCGGAAGCTCGACCCCGACCATGCGGCCGATTTGCCTCGCCCACTGACCAGCGGCGTTGACGACGATTTCGGCGCGGATCTCCCCCTTCGAGGTGGTGACCACCCAACCGCTGCTGGATCGCTCGATCGCGGTCACGGTCGTGTGCACGAGGATCTTCGCCCCCCTGGCGCGAGCTCCCTTCGCAAGCGCTTGAGTCACGTCGCTAGGATCGACGTGCCCATCTGTCGGGAGGTAGGCTGCGCCGACGACCCCATCCAGATCGAGCAGCGGAAATAGCTCTAGAGCTCGCTCCGGAGATACGATCTCGAAGGGAACCCCCAGCAAGTCGGCGATGCTCTTCCGGTAGTGAAAGTCATCGAGGCGATCCTGAGATTCCGCGAGGCGCACACTCCCGCAGCGGTGGAAGTCGACCGTCCGGCCGGTCTCGGCCTCCAGGGACCCGTACAGGTCGAGGCTGTACTGGAGCAGCTTCATCAAGTTGTAGCTGGGGATGAACTGCGTGCAGAGTCCGGCAGCGTGCCAGGTCGAGCCGCTCGTGAGCTCGTCCTTCTCCACCAGGACGACATCGTTCCAACCCATGCGCGTCAGGTGATAGAGCAGGCTGCAGCCCGCCACTCCCCCCCCGATGATGACAACGCGCGCTTCGCTTGGAACCGTCGCGCTCACGGCCTTATCTCGATGGTATCAGGTCGCTACCGGAGTTCGTGTGGCGGGCGCGGCTTCGAACAACGAGTTGCTCGCGGACCGCTCGGTGTGCCTCGTCGATGGCGGAGTCCGTGTGCGTCGAGGCTGCGGCGTCGGAGTTGGCGATGGAAATCCGACCGAATCGCCGGCTCCCGACTACGCAGGGCCGATCGTCGGGGGCGAACAGCGCCCACTCGATCGGATCGTTCAAGGTGTCGTAGCTATACGCGTAGCCGTGCGGCCAGCGATTGACCGTGATCGCTTCGATGTCCCGGGCCGGGTCGAAGCCTCCACCCTCCAAGGTTCGACCGAGCTGGTCCCGGATGTTGCGCTCGAAGGTCTCGAAGCTCGCGTCCAGCAGATCCTGCCGCCCCATGCGATGCTGCTCCTTCTTCGGGTGTCCCGGAGCGCAAGGCACCCTGGTCATGTGCAGAATCATCGGGTCGTCAGGCGACGTGGAGGGCTGGTAGTCACCGAATTGCACGGACCGGCCCAGATTGACTCCGGTGTGGTACATGCCCGGGGAGGTCGCCCTCGAGATGCCCAAGTTGGTGAAGGCCGTCCAATTGCGGAGCAGCACGTTCGTGTAGACGATCGGCATCTTGACGCCATACATGAGCGCCGCGCTCTGCTCATCGGACATCTCGGGGACGAGGTGCGGGATGACCCCGTTGTAACAGGCCATCACACAATGATCCGCCCGCACTTTCTCGGCCCTGCCATCGCGCACGTAGGTGATCTCGACCTCCCGGGCCGCCTCTGGGTCGCCCAGGTGCCGGACTGATACGACCGTGCTGTTGAGCCGAACTCGAGCGTCGGAGCCATCGCGGTCGATCCGGTCGTACGCGAGCCGCGAGGTTATAGAGTCGTCCAGCGAATGCCCGGGAAGCGCGTCGGGAATCATGGCGCGAACCAGGAGTCGCGCCACCGTCGCGTTCCCGTCCGGAAAGTAGAGGTCGTCTCCGTGGTTCCACTCGCTTTCGCGACCGTGTTGTCCGCCCCCGATGTGGGTGAGCGGGCTCACGCGCGGCAGGGGCTCGAGGTTCATCCCCTGAAAGCCGGGGTAGCCCTGGGCCCATCCATAGAGTGCCGGATAGCCGTCGATACCTACGCAGAAGCTGCCCTTCGGGCGGTCATCGAAGAACGCGATCACATCGGGGTGCACCTTGGCCAGATCGAGCAGGAAGTCCCGATAGCTGATCCGCGCTAGCCGCTCCTTCTTGTCCACATCGGACAGTCCGGACATGTAGTCTGGGTTCGCAGCGTCATCGTAGAGCCGCGCGATGTCCCCGCGTACGTCTGCAGAGAGCGGGGTCTGCGCGAGCCAATCGGCCCATCCGCGGCTCCCCGATCCCCCTCGTCCCATTACGAGCCGATCCTCGCCGAACACCTCTTTCGCGAAGAACGTGGCGTTGCCAAGGCCCAGCGAGCGGTAGAATCCCATGCCTGCGTTGCTGGTGGCCGTCGCACTTGCTATGTCGATACCGATTGCGGCGAGCATCGTCCTGGAGACGGTACTGTATTGCCCCACGGACTCGATGTACGACGTGCCGCCGTTCAGCATCAGCGTGCGGCCTCGGTAGGTCATCTCGTTGCGCTTGGCGTGGCCGCCGAAATCGTCGTGGTTGTCGAGCACGAGCACACGTGCGCCCCGGCCAGCCGACGCCAGGAAGAAGTAGGCCGCTGAGAGCCCACTCAGCCCCCCTCCGACCACCACGCAGTCGTAGTGCTCACGGGTGTCGGCGACATCGGCCCAGGCGCCCCCATCACGGAGCGCGTGCGCGACCTCGAACGAACCGGCGTGACTTCCGCGCATTCCAGTTTGGGCCGGTGGATAGTACTCCTGCGGCCTGTACCCATCGGGGCTCCCCAACGCAGACAGCCAGTCAGGTGTGATGAGTGCACCCGTGACGGCGACCCCCATGCCATTGACGAAGTCGCGTCGGGTGATACCGCGGTGCATCCCGAGATCACGATCCTGGCTCTTTGACACAGCGCCCTCCGATTCTCCAGCGGATTCATGCGGCCCTCTGAACAGGCCCTCATTCGAGGCCGACCTGAACGCGATGGTATACGGACGCCCAGCTGGGAGCCACCCCGCGCAACATCTCTGCGAAAGCCCGGTGCCCCTCGAGACTATCTTCATGTGGCCGACGGCCGACCACCGCGACACTGCCTCTAGACCCCGCTTGACGCCCATGTGGGCGAATCGAAGTATGATGCTGTGCGTTTGTAGAGCTATCAGCGCTACGCGAGCTTCATGAGCGCGGCGCGGGCCTTTGGGAGCCAGTCAACGCCTATGGCGACAGATTCCACCGATCGACACGCCAGTGTCGACCGCGCGCGCCGAGACTTCCTGAAGTGGAGTGACGTGCCCCCCAGTGCGGTACCACTTCCTATGTTAGGACCTGCACCCCTCGGGGGTCCCTGGGGCTGAGGCACTCTAAGGAACCAGGGCGATGATCTCAACGCCTCCGGAGCGGGAGGGAGCCCGCCTCTGGTTCGCCACCGGCTGAGTTGCGATTCTGTGAAGTTCAGCGCACCTTGGAGGCGGGCATGATGAACGAATCACCTTCCTCAGGGGCAGCTTGGAGGAAAGCACGATGAACGAATCGCCATTTGGATCAGATCCGCCTCCACCGTCATACGGATCAGGGCCACCGTCACCGTCATACGAATCAGGACCACCGCCACCCCAAGAACCAACAAGGAGTTCATCTATGAACCTCGACTCCATCTCCGCGACCCTCAGCAACGTTGTGGGCGCACTCGTCAAGCTCGGAATTTCGCTAGTGCTTCTTGCCCTGGTCGTCGACGTTTTCGTTCCAGGTCAAACCGACATCGTGGCCAACCTATCTGGCCTGATCAACCAGTTCGTCGACGCGGGACTGGCCGGACTCGTCGCCTTCATCGTCGTTGTCGCCATTATTACCGACTAGCGTCACCTCCATCTCCTATGGAGCACCGGTAAACAAAGGGGGAACTGTCTGTGGCTAGTATAAAAGGAACGTTCGATACGGTTAGCGGCCTTGTGGGCACCATCACCGACCTTGCGCTTAGACTCATCGTCGCACTGCTGGTCGTCGATGTCCTCTTTCCGGCATCGAGCGCTATCACCGAAAATATC